>QFCD01001056.1_pt1 | contig 53463 bp, 31 predicted proteins | sample 5346081 | NCBI WGS metagenome assembly QFCD01 (sample SAMN09062251, study PRJNA434731) | Human gut metagenome, whole genome shotgun sequencing project. | isolation source: stool timepoint A gemcode assembly | host: Homo sapiens | collected 2015 | reverse complement strand
TCCAATTAATGTTTTTTTCATAGTCCGTCACTTTTTTATTTTATTGAATACTATACCGATATATAAAATAATCTGTTCAAGTCCCTCCTTGTTGTCTTTTTCATCAATCAGGACACGCTTTCATTCTTATATTATAATAAAAGCGAGGCATAAAAGGTCTGCGCCAGCAATCATACCATTAATACTGGAATCTTTTATAATTTAGCAAGTTGTCAAAATATCTCTCATCAAGAGAGGCCGGTCTGATTTTTCGTCCTTCCAGTCTGGCCTTTCTCATCATCCAGTTCAGGGATTCCATATCTCTAAGACGGAATTCAAACACTTCCTCAGAAATATTCAGTTCACTGCCACTTCCAGCATGACAAGTCATGATTCCATCTTCATCTATTGTACAATGCCTGTAAAAACGGTAAGGGGCAGCTTTCATCTGATTGTCCAGCATTTATACCGAACCGTTCTTATTCATTGCAACATATCTTTCAATTTAACCGAAACAGAAATTATAGGTATTTTCACTACAGATTTCAATCTGTCCGTTTTTACTTCCTATGAAAACTTTATTTTCACATACCAGCCAACCGACAGCCAATGCAGTACTTTCAATACTCAGGTTAAGTATCCTTGCAAGTTCGGATATTGAAACAGACTTCACCTCATTCAGTGTATACCATATTTTTTCAGCATTGATTTTTACAGATTTCTTATCCATGATCTTATTTATAAGTAGTTCCGAATTGAATTTATATATGAAGTAATATCGGTTTCCAGGAAAAAACCAGATACTTATGACATATAGACCAGACACATGAATCTATATATCAGCCTTGTATTGGAAATTTCTTTTCAGTGGAGTTCCAATGTTTGATAATACTTTTCAGGTAAGAACGAGATTTGCACGTGTTTATTTTTGTCATAATATAATCTCCAGGCTTGTGCCCTATGTGCAAACCCATCTAAATTAAAAGCGGAAGGGCATTAACCTCGTCTATAAGTGCGGGAGTCGAAGCCTTTGGTACAAACAGGAAACGCCCCCCGCTAAATATTGCAGGCTGAACGTATGGCTGTTCTTGGTACTTTCCGGGAAATTTCGACTTTTCACTTATACAGAACCAGCTAAACGCTTTTGTTTATAATTCCTTGTCCATTTTGATGAACATTCCAAACATACATGTATTTTACCAAAAAAACAACAATGTCAAGAACTTTTTTTGAGTTTTTTGTTTGAAAACATTTTTTTAAACAATTCATAACCAAACCATACAAAGCATTTTCACATACACGAAATATGACAGATATTTCCACATAGAATATCATTTGCTATATTCTATCCTTATAACTTGCCTTTATAACTCATCATCTGTAATGGAGCCCAATCCTTATATTTGTCCCATCACCTGCACCTTGCTTCTTCCGCTTCCGGTCTTCACCACCTGCACCTGCGCGGGGATACGTTCCGTCATCTCCGCCACATGGGAAATCACCCCTATCTTACGCCCTTGCATCTGCAACCGTTCCAAAGCATCCATCGCAATGCGCAGGGTGTCCATATCCAATGATCCGAAACCTTCGTCAATAAACAGCGACTCCACATTCATCCGGTTGGAGGACAAGGAAGACAAGCCCAATGCCAAAGCGAGAGATACCAAGAAAGACTCCCCACCCGAAAGGGAATGGACACTACGTACCTCACCCATCATATCAAGATCCACAATCTGCAAGGCCAGCGTGTCCGGAATACGCTGCAATTCATAACGGGGGGCAAGATCCTGCAAATGCCTGTTGGCATAAAGTAAAAGAACATCGAGCGTATAGCCTTGAGCTATTTCCTTAAACTTAGTCGCCGTTTGGGAACCGAACAACTCATTCAGTTTCGCCCAATTCTCGTAGATGGAAGTTTTCTCCTCCAATTCCTTCTTAATGCCGGCTATGCGTTCTTTACCTTTTATATGATTCTGTATCGTCACTTCTATTTGGGCCAAGCGCCCGGTTTCCGCTTCTTTGGCGGCGGTGCAGGCTGTCAATGTTTCAGCCAGCGACTCCCTGCTCTCCGTGGTATCCGGTTTCAGAGGGAGCTTGCTGATATTCCTCCCTTTTTCTGTCTTCGCTCTGAAAGGACTGCCTGAAAAACGGTTTCCTTCTCTTTCAATGCACTCAATGCTTGTTTTTCAGCCAGTATCCAGTTTTTGTCTTTGGAAAGCAATTGTTCCAACTCGGCATACGTTTCCTTTTGAAGAGTGAGCCACTCGTTTATTTTCAACTCGTCTTGTTGCAAAACAGCAGTCAGACGGACTAATTCCTTTTCCAACTGCGCGATCTGCCCTTTGTAAGATTCTGCTTGTACGGTTAGAGAATGATGCAAGTTCATTGCTTTTTCCTGTTGTTGTTCCAATTCCTTTTGTCGTTTAACATTGTTTGCAACGACCTGTTTCGGTAGAGTTCACCATTCAGCAGAGAGGCGCGCAGACAAGTGCGTTCGTTCCAGTTCAGTCTGTTGCTTTTCTTCTTTCTGTTTTTTCTCTTCGTACAAACGAATAGCATTCGCCTCTTCATTTTTCAAACTATCCCTTTGGGCAGATTTTGAGGTAAGAGCCTCTTTTATTTCGGTCTGCTCCTGCAGACGGGTATTCCATTGCCTGCCGAATTGCTGGACATAACGTTTCAACGTTCCCTGCTCCAATAAATCCTTCCAGGTAGGGAATAATGGAAACGCAGGTTTCAACTTTTTTCAAGAGTATCTTCACTTTGTACTGTATAATTCTCAATCAAGGTGGACAGACGGGCCATCTCCAGTTGACGGGCATTCAACGTATTCTTCAGTTGTTCCATTTCCTTAGCAACCTGTTCTTTGGCACGGTTCAGTTCTTCTTCCTGCAAGGATTGGACATTGATCTGTTCCCTCATCGGATGATGAGACTGCCCGCAAACAGGGCAAGGTTTTCCCTCCTCCAACTGCGCACGGAGCAACAGAACTTCTGCCGGCAACAGACGGTTCAGGCGCTCGGCCTCTTGTTGTACGGATTTCAAACGTTGTTCCTCCATTTCATTCGCATTCCTTACTTTCTCCAGCAACTGCTGATTCGACAGAGTCTGCGTCTTTGCTATTTCCAGATTACTAAGCAAACTGGTTATCAATTCAACAGCCGGAATAAGTTGGGAATAAGCAGTATATCGCTCAAACCAAGTTTGCAAAATGTTTTGCTTCTCTGCCAACAGACTTATTTCCTTTTCAGTCCTACAGATAGATTGATGCAAATTATCCTTAGCTTGTAATGCCAAAGCCACTTCCTTCCGGCTTTCCACCAGTTGTTTTCTATTTTCTGCCAATTGCACATCCAATGCTCTAGCCTTATCCAATTGTGGTTCTTGTTGTAACAGATAAGCCTTGAATTCCGTTTGCGCCTTCTGAGCAGCTTCCCACTGTGCGGTCGCGGAAGTTTGCAAAGCAGCATTTTTCTGTATGGCAACCTGTATTTCGTTCAATCGGGAACGTCCGGCAGTAGTCTGTTGCCGGGCATTACGTTGTTCCATATACACATCGCGGATATCCTGCGCCTGCTCTATACGGGAACAACAGTTCATAACGCGGACGGGCTGCTTCTATTTCTTTTCTGACAGCCGAAAGTGTTTCTTCCGCCTGTATGCAACCTATATTCAAGCGTCCTTCTTCTTCCAGCCATTTCAACTTGCCGGACAGGTTTTCCTCTTTTTTCTTCGAAACGGACAAGCGAACTTGTAATTCTTCCTTTTCAGCTGAAAGTTGCTGCAATTGCTCTTCTGTCAACAACTCAATGCCTTTGATACGTTCTTGCAATAATTTATATTCACCTTCCGCCCGCTTGGTGCGTTCATAGATGGAAGCAGAGATACGTGAGTAAATTTCGGTTCCGGTCAACTTTTCCAAGATTTCGGCTTTGTCAGTCTGACGAGCCTTCAGGAAGGTGGCAAAGTCACCTTGAGCCAGCAATACAGAACGGTTAAACTGTTCAAAAGAAAGCCCGATTAATTTACTGATGTGAGATAATAATTCTGTCTTTGTTCCTTGCTGTTCTACTCCGGAAGTGAGGTTAGTCAATGTCATTTCCACTTTTTGCAAGGAACCATCCACTTTGCCCACGCGAACGTCGTACCGTCCAACGTGAGCGGAAAACCTCCCCTGTCAAAGCTACGAGTCCACTTCCGAATAACCCCTTCGGCCGTACCCCGACGAAGGATGGAACGGCTGTCGTTTTGAGCAATTCCCCTGTCGGCGACATCCATAACAGAAACGTTATTCTCTTTCGCCTTGTTCATACGCGGCGTACAATCAAACAAGGCCAGAGCATAAGGCATCCAACAAGGTTGACTTTCCGGCTCCGGTACTGCCTGTAATGGCGAATATACCTGCCGAACATAAAGGCTCAACGGTAAAGTCAATAACAAATTCGCCTTCCAATGAGGCTAGATTCTTCCCTCTTATCGCTACTATTTTCATATTCCGGCCTCCTTGATCACACTTTCCAACAATTGTTTCATGGTATCGGGCATCTCCGTCCCTCCATATTTTCGTTTAAAAACATCCAGTGCCATATCCAGCGGACGGATGGTCTGCAATTCCTCATAGGAAGTGGCGGCAATGCCACTTGCCTTTTTCTGTGGAAGCATGGCGGCGATGCGTGCCAAACGGACTGCTTTCCCTTTCAAGGCCTCCTCAATCTTATATTTATAAGAAGGCTCGGGTTCAGTCATTAAGATCTTGATTTCCAGATAAGGTGAACGCAACGTGACATCACCGTCAGGGCAATTCACCAATGACTTGCAACACTTCTTCCAACGGACGAGCTTCGGGGGGGATACTTACTAGCCGGCCAACGGCTGGAATTCCAATTTTTCAATATTTGTACCCTCCGTATCTATCGTTATCATGACTACACCGGATGCATTATTCTTCTCAGCAAAAGACATAGGGCATAGGAGTTCCGGAATAACGCACATTCTCCCGATGGGATACACGTTGGGAGCGATGCAGATGCCCCAATGCGGTATAAGTAATGGCTTCATTAAAGGCATCGGGGGATACACATTCCAAGCCGCCGATAACAGTACGTTCCGACCGGTCGTCTTCCGAGATTTCCGAGCCTGTGGCTTGCAGATGTCCCATGGCGACAACGGGAATTCCCTTCTCTTTCACTTTGTTGAAAAGCTGTTCATAAAGCTGCTGGACTCCCTTTGAGTAATTTTCTGCCGAAGGGTAATCACCCCTGACGCAGATAGGGGAACGGCAAGACAATAAGCGGTCACTTTTCCCTTCTGTATAAAGGGGGAACAATGAGGTGTTGCAGAGTCTATGTCGCCTTCCGCATTGCGCCGCACCGTGCCACGAACAATGATATTCATATCCTCCAATAAAGGGATTGGGGGCCTCCAGACGAGCTGCCGAGTCATGATTTCCGGCAATGATGACAATTTGTAAAGAAGGGTTCTCAGATGTGACTTCTCTTAAAAAACGATAATACACTCGTTGAGATTCTGCTGAAGGGATTTGGGCTGTCGAATACATCGCCTGCTATCAGCAATACATCTATTTCATGCTGTTTTATCTGCTGTTTCAGCCATTCTAGAAAATGGAAATGCTCTTCCCGGCGGTCGTATTCATAAAAAGTCTGGCCCAGATGCCAGTCTGCTGTATGGAGAATTTTCATTAGCTGTTCGGTTTGTTTCCTGCAAAAATAGGAAAACTAAATGAAAAAAGGTATTTCTTTTAGGTACAACCTCTAAATGAAAACTATTTTTCATGCAGAAAACAAGCAGACATGCCACCTTTTCGCTATCTTTGCCATACGAGATAAATAATAAGAAGAAAGGAGAACGTCATGAGTACAATCACATTGGAATCAATACAAAACGAACTGATTCGGGAAATCTTGGACATCAAGAATGTAAAGGTGTTGGAGTCTGTAAGGAAGACTCTTGTTCATGCTAAAAAGGAAATGGAATCTGTTTCTACCATGGTGGCAGAGGATGAAGAACCCTACATGACCAAAAGTGAAATAATGGACGGGCTGTCCGAGGCTTGCAAAGACATCAAACTGATGCGTGAAGGAAAGCTGAAAGGCCGTCCCATAGAAGAATTGCTCAATGAACTATAAAATCAAAGTATATCGCCACTTCGAAAAAGAAGTTAAGAAACTTTCCAAGCGATATAAATCATTGAAGCAAGACTTGACAATTTTAGCCGCAGAACTCATGCAGAACCCTGACATGGGTACTGATTTAGGCAATGGCCTACACAAAGTACGCATGAGTATAGCATCAAAAGGAAAAGGGAAAAGAGGTGGAGCAAGAGTGATCACTCTCATCGCCACTCTATCCAAAGAAGAAAAAGAGATTGGCTTACATTTCATTTATGATAAATCAGAGCGTGAGAATATCACTGATAAAGAGTTACAAGCGGTCTTGAAAGACAACGGAATTATCTGAAAAGACGAACCGGTCATGCCAACTGAGGCATGGCCGGTTTGTATATCTATCATCATTCAGTCACCAGCCGCACCTCATAAATATGCGGAGTCACTTTCTCATTTCCTTTACCGATCTTTATCTCCAGTTGCTCATTGGATTGCATAGATGCAGGTACATCAAATATCCCAACCGATACATCCGAAGCCGGTTTACCAGCCAATCGTCCTACTTCCTGCCCGTTTATCCATACTTTTGCATCCTTACGAATCTCGGAACGGAACCGGATACGCACTTTATTGACCTGCTTTCCGTTCGTCTTCATACGATAACTGAACCAACCGGCCGCCTCACGCCAGTGAATCCCTTCATCATCCCCCGTACGGGAATTCTCCATCCGGATGAAATGGTCGCTTTCCGGTTGTTGTTCCCCACAAATCACTTTATCGGCGGTCATACCATCCAATGCGGCACGCTCCTTTTCCTCTTTTGCCAACTGTTCCTGCCTTGCCTGCAACTCCTGTACGGACAGCACAGGCCAATAGACCATATACCGGCACTCATATAAACGGAAAAACGGTTCCACAGTCATACCCTCATAGCGTTCGGGATAAACTCCGGACAATGTAAATGTCAACGGCTTACCTTCCACTTTTTTCAGATGAGAAAGAAGATTGTTCTTATCCCCCACAATGACAGGCATCGTTTGTAAAGGCAGGCGCGGTCCGGCAGCAATGTGTCCGCCACGACTGTCATCGGCAAACATACCATCCTGATTTTGCTTGCCCAACCGGGCGGCCAGCACAATCGGTCCATATAAGATGGAATAGTTGGCAGAACCATCCGGCAGTGCAATGGCACGCAAATGCATCGGCAGTTCCAGCCTTACTTTGTCACCTTTTGACCAAGTACGGTTCAGGCTAACATATCCCTCTTTGACCGTTACGTTCTGCCGTTTACCATTAACAGACAAGCGTAATGCTTCCGGCTTCGTCCATTCGGGAATACGGAAAAGAAGGGTAAATTCTTTCTTTCCCTTTTCCGGAGAAATAACAAGAGTACTCCCCTCCTCATCGGGAAAAGCCGTCTGTTGCTCAATTTGGGTATCTCCCCAGCGCAAGGTAGACGGAATGAAAAGATTGACATACAGATTATTATCCTTGTGTCCATAAATCATTTCACCATAACGGGCATGATTTTCCATCCCCGATCCCACACAACACCAGAAACTGGCCTGAGGCTGCGAATAGACCCTGTAATGACCGGCACGCATCGGGGTAAAATAAACAAATCCGCCTTGCACAGGATCTTGCGTGGAAAGGATATGGTTATAAAGCGCCCGTTCGTAATAATCCATAAAATGAACGTCCGCACTCGTTTCATACAGCATTTTTGTAAGGCGGAGCATATTGTAGGTGTTACAAGTCTCAGGCCCCTGCTCGCTGGTGAGCATACTGCTGAAATCATCAGCCGGATGAAAATGCTCACGCACACTGTTACCTCCGATGGTGATGCTTCGATGGTTTACCACTGTTTCCCAGAAATAACGGGCGGCCTCGCTCCAGTCCCGGTTGCCTTCCAAATCGGCAATACGTTTGAAACCTATCACTTTCGGTATTTGGGTATTGGCGTGCATGCCGGTCAGTTTATCCTCCTGTCTCAACAAAGGCTGCAACACGGTGTGATGAGAGAACTGGTGAGCCAGTTTCAAGTAGCGTTTGTCGCCGGTGATAGCGGCCACATCGGCGAAATGTTTCGTTCAGCCCTCCATGTTCGCTGCGCAGCATATCCTGTATCTGTTCATCGCTCAGCTTGGATACCAGACGAATCATCCAGTCCGTGAGTTTCACCAACATTTCCTTTGCCTCCCGGCTACGGTCTGAAGAGTTGCATCACGAAGGCCGGCATACATTTTATGAATATTGTAAAGAGGAACCCAGCGGTCGTTCAGTCCGAAACCGGAGGCGCGAATGTTCCCTTCCTCTATTTCTTTCCACATTTTGCGCCCGTTTGGAACTCCGCACAGATAACCGTCACCGGCGGCATCCTGGCAGCGTTTCAGTTCACTTATCATATAATCCAGACGCGCCTTGATCTCCTGATTGCCGTAGCGGCATACATATAGGAAAGGGCCGACAAATAATGTCCGCCAATATGACCGTCCAGCCCTGTATTTTCCCAATTGGTATAATTTTCGGCTTTAGGGGACAGACCAGCCTCCTTCAAATAAGGAGCTAACAGACGGTCGGGGTCTATTCCCAGCAGATAACGGATATCCATATCCTCTGCGTGTTTGAAAGGGCTGGCGGTGAGCCGCACATCCCTGACCGGAAAACTTTCTACTTTTGCGCAGCTGAGCATGCAAAGCTACAGAAGCTATGGCAAAAGCGGAAGTGGACAAAATGGTTTTAAGTAAATTCATAATTAGGGGTTTATTTCAAAGTCTTATTTCCTTGCAAAATTAATGGAATAAATGAAAACAATCTTTTACTCCTTAAAAAATCCTATTGAACAACCTATGATTAAACAAAGAGCATCCGATGGAACTATTTTGTGAAAATCCAAAGTAAATTCCACCGGATGAAATAACCTGATTATTTAGAATATCCCGGATTCTGTTTCAGATTGCTATTGGTCAACAATACTTTATTTGGAATAGGATACAGATTTTTGGTTTCATCACTCTTATCATGAGAGAACCAAGCTTTCGTGGTGAAGATTCCAAAACGAATCATATCCTGACGGCGGCGTCCTTCCTGACAAAACTCCCAACCTAACTCATCAAGGAAACGACCATATTTAATATCCGCTCCACCATCATGTTCTGCCTTATAACTATCTCTTCGGCCATAATCATATACACTTCCTCCCATCAATTCTGCATCTGTAACTTGCGCTTTTTCAGGCTCATTCTTAAAGGCACGTTCACGTACCTGAGTCACCAAAGCACCTGCTCCCGATTTGCCCAAACGCATCAATGACTCCGCTTTCATCATCAATACATCCGCATAACGTAACAACGGCCAGTCATTACTCAAGCGGTTTGTTATACCGGTGGCATATTCAAACTTACCCCAACGGAAACCATCATCCACATCCGACTGGTCAATAGAAGGGACATCTACCGTATAAATCAATGGCTTTCCATCAATACTACGCTTCAAGATTTCACCGGAATAGGTATATTGCTGGCCTTGAATATAGTTAGCCTCCAAACGTGCGTCATCCTTATCAAAAGAATTAATAAACTGAGGCACTGCACACACACCACCCCAAGGACGTGCAGTCAACTGATAAGTTTCCTGGTTTTCAGGTGCTAAAGTGTACATGTGGAAATCAAAATCATTCCATCCCGTCACATAAATTTCATCAAACGGCAATGCAAAGATTATTTCTTTGGAATTCTCATTATGCGTTACAAAAACATCCTTCTGATTATTTTCCAATGCATATTCTCCGGACTTCTCGGCATAATTAATCACGATATCACACTCGTCGATACATTTCTGCCACTGAGCAGTACCCGACCAGACTTCAGCATTCAAATATATTTTAGCCAGCAATGCATGGGCCGCCCACTTATTGAAACGTCCATAATAATAACCTCTCGGCGTTTCGGACAACAAATCCATATTCTCTGTTATTTCTTTCACAATAAAGTCAAAGACCTCTTTGCGAGTAGACTGTTGCGGTAATGAAGTATCTTTAAAGTCTGTCACAATGGGCACATTACCATACAAATCAATCAAAATATAATAATAGGAAGCCCTCAGTACTTTCAATTCGGCAATCAACTTTTCTTTCGTTTCTCCATCCACACTGATCACACCTTCTTCTATCTGAGATAAAATACGGTTACAGGTATTCACACCATTGTACGTGCGTTCCCATCCTTGAAGTACACCGTCATCCTCGGTAGTCCAAGTATGCTGATGCCATCTTTTATAGATATAACCGTCTACCCATCCAATACCATCGCGAGCGGGAAGAACATCCTGATCCGCACATAATTCCTGTGCACGAACCACTCCGTTCCATTGCAATAACGTTTCGCGCCAAGGTATATAAGCGGCATTTACCAGATAACTGACATCTTCCTCCGTTTTCGGCACGTAATCCTCAGACACTACCTGCCCATAACTCTCATGCAGTAAATCAGTACAAGCTGTATTTCCCAACAATGCGGCTGTCATCAGTCCCATTGTCCATAATTTTATATTTGTTTTCATCTTCAATTCCTTTTTAGTTCATTAAAATTTCACATTAACGCCGAAAGTAAATGAGCGCACACTCGGATATCTGTCACGTGTATCATATCCCGGAGTCAAGCCGTCTGTTGATACTTCCGGATCAATACCTTTATATCCGGTTATAGTCAAAGCATTCAATACCGAACCATAGATACGGAGTGACTTTATATATTTACCTACCTGACCGAAACTATATCCCAAGGTTATATTGTCAATCTTCCAGTAGTCACCATCTTCTACATAATAGCTGTTGAATTCCGGTTCCACTTCCGGGCTCAACGTATGCTTGCCAAACACCAAGTCATTCACAGATTTCAAACGATTTTCAAAACGGCTGTTCTTTACATTCTCGTAATTCATACGTCCACCATTGATTATCTGGAAGCCAAACGCGCCACGCATAGTCACATTCAAGTCGAAGTTTTTATAACGAAGAGTATTGTTCCATCCTGCATACCATTTAGGAAGACCGTTACCAATCACATGTTTATCTTCAGGAGCATGGGTAAAGTCCTTATAGTTCACCAGCTCACCATTCCTGTCTTCATAGATCCAACGCCCTTCACTGTCTACATCCACTACTTTAAAGCCATAGAAATTACCGATACTTTCACCCACCTGTACTCTGTGAGAATCGGCTACCTGACCGGAGTATTCCACTGTACCCGTATTAAAATAGTCGTAATCCGACTTAAAGATACTGCCAGACAAACTGATTAGCTTATTAGAGTTCAAAGAGAATGTTCCGGTAGTGCTCCATTCAAAATCTTTATTCTGAACAGGAACCACAGTCACCAACACTTCCACACCACGATTTCTCATTGTACCCCCATTGGCCATTGTCTTATTATACAAGTTCGGAGGAGTCGGTACTCCATATTCGTATATCAAGCCATCCACATCACGGTTATAATAATCAATAGAACCGGACAAACGGCCACCCCATGAAACGAAGTCCAAACCAATATTAGTTTCTTTCTTTTCCTCCCATTTCAAATCAGGATTCGGGTTGGATGCCGGAACGATGGTCTGTATCCAATTTCCATTTACAAAAGCATACGATCCGTATTTCAACATAGCCACACCCAGAAAAGGATCTTTAGGCTGTGAACCTGTCACACCATATCCCACACGAAGTTTCAAGTCATCAAAAATCTTCTGATTCTTCATAAATGCTTCTTCGGTAATTCTCCATCCTACAGATACGGACGGGAAAAGTCCCCATGCATTATCAGTACCCCATAACTGACTGGCTCCTTCATAACGAAGGGCTCCCATCAACAAATAACGATTCTTGAATGAATAGGTGGCACGACCGAAAAAGCCGATCAAATTTGTAGGAGTTTTCTTTGAGCCGATGTTCGCTTTACCGTCTTTCAAAGCAGAACCGATGCCAATATTATGCCATCCGCCAAAATAATCATCCTGAAAACCATAGTTATCAATCCAAAGTTCTTCAAAATCTGTTTCATTGTAACTATAACCACCCAAGACACTGAATTTATGCGCACCGATTTCTTTGTTATATTGTGCAGTAAGTTCCATCAACTTCTCCATCTTGGTATAAGCACCTACCGAAGACCAACCTGCCAATCCATCACGCAAAGCAGAAATATGGCTCAAAGTCTCGCCGTAGCCACGGTTCATATTGTCACGAATATAAGAGAATACGGCAGAAAGAGTCAAATCTTTGATAGGATTATAAACAATATTTCCATTGTAACGCAACTGAGTCTTTTTTACATTTCCTTCAGCCTCATACAACAAAGCCAACGGATTCTCATATTCGAATTTGCTCACATTCTCATTCCATGTACCATCCTCATTTCTTACCGGATCAGTCGGGTTTCTACGAGTTGCCTGACCATATACCCAACCTCTGAAGCTACCCCCACTAGTTGTAGATTCCATTTGATTTTTCTTACCAAACAAACCGAATTTCAATTTCAACTTATCATCAAACATACGGTGAGTCACCTCAATACGTCCTTGAAAACTTTCGAAATCTGATTTTTTCATGATCCCTTGACGAGAAGCATAGTTCAAATTGGCAATATAATTAGTCTTTGAGTTACCACCCATCAATGACAAGTTGTGAACGTGGCTGATCGGCGTACGGCTAATCTCATCAATCCAGTCCGTATCAGCCCCATGATCCTGGTCGGGATAAAGGGTACGGAACTCATCCGCATTCAACATATCCAATTTCTTGGCAATAAGAGAAGTACTGACGTAACCATTATACTCCACCTGGTTGATATCCACTCCTTTAGCCTGTTTGGTAGTAATCAAAATCACACCATTCGTACCGCGCGTACCATAGATAGCGGCAGCAGAACCGTCCTTCAGCACATCCACACTCTCCACATCTTCCGGAGCCACAGTACCGAGTTCGCCCGGAATTCCATCAATCAACACCAAGGGGGCTGTATTGGCTCCACCAATGGTATTTGTACCACGAAGACGTATCTGAGTACTTCCCGTCGGGTCACCATTAGGATTTGTGATAGCCAGACCGGCTACTTTTCCTTGAATCAGCTGTCCCACATCCTTCACGGCTCCTTTTACAAAGTTATCGGCTTTCACACTAGCTACAGAACTGGTTACATCCCCTTTACGCTGTGTACCGTAACCAATCACCACCACTTCGTCCAAGGTCTTGGTATCCTCTTTTAAAATAATCTCTAATGATTTTTTTCCTGCTGTCGGAACTTCCTGAGTGACATAACCAATATAAGAAATAACCAATACACTCTTTGTAGGAACATCCAACATAAAGTTTCCATCAAAATCCGTAATCGTTCCCATGGTATTATTGCCTTTTACGACAACACTGGCTCCTATGACAGGCTCGCCGGAAGAATCCTTCACCTTACCCGTCACTTTTTGCTGGGCTAAGGCTGTTAATGAAAAGCTTAACAGAGTAAGCAACAAAAACAAATGTTTCATTCTATATTAAATTTAAAGTTATACATACCTTTACTGCGGGAATGAATGAAGAAGATGTGTTTTTCTCCCCGTAAAAGGTTGTGGCAAAAGAATGAAATAGGAAATAGAAATACAGGTGAAGAACCATGCTAACAGGGGATACAAATGGCTCTAGCTATAACTTGACGCATTTGTACCCCCTATTTGCAACAATTAAAGGACAGGAAGATGTTTATTCTTCGTGTTGTGATTTCTGGAACTCACTGGGAGTCATTCCAAATTCCTCTTTAAAGCAAGTGGTGAAATACTTCCGATTAAAATACCCCAACGTAGCGGCAACCTCTGTTACACTTTTGTCTTTATCTTCCAACATGTGTCTGGCATGCTTCATCTTGATGTTCCGGATAAAATCCAATGGAGTTCGACCTGTTATGGCTTTCAATTTACGGGTCAAAGTAGAACGGGACATATTCATGGCATCAGCTAGAGCTGTCACATCAAAATCAGGCTCAGTAAGGTTATCTTCCACGGCTTTTACCGCTTTCTCCAATAGAAGTTTGTCCAGTTGTACAAACTCAGGTTCAGGCAAATTCACCTTACTATCCAAATAAATACGCATTTTAATCATCTCCTTGCTGTCCGCCCACATTTCATTATTCTTACGGTCCACGCGCTTCAGATAAAGATACAGACTATAACCGGATACACCCATCACTATCAATACATAGAACAAATACGCCCACCAAGTTTCATAAAAAGCAGGAAGGCGTCGGATAGTCAGTTCAGTTACCTCTTTACTCCAAAGACCATTTTCATCCGTCGCTTTCACCTGAAAAGTATAAGTGCCCTTACTCAGATGATTATAAAAAGCCGAGTTTTTTCCACCTTCCACATATACCCACGCTTTGTCCACTCCTATCAACCGATAAGCATAGCGTATCTTTGAAGCATAACGGTGGTTAAGAGAAGAAAAACTAATTTCCAAATTCTGATCATCGGGATGCAATTCTATCCGGTTAATGGAATTGCTACTCTTTCTATCTCCGAATATCAATGATTCTCCTTGCAACTTTATATCAGTTATCTTGGTCTTCACTGCACTAGCCTTTCTTTCCAACCCGTTTGATGGAGTAACCATGCAAATACCCGGAATGCCGCCCCAATAAATATTGCCATCTTTTGCTTGACAAACAGCAGTGGGAAGAAAGCGATGCAACAAGATAGAACCATCCGTGGTAAGATAGGTGCGGAACGAACCGTTACGAGGATTAAATTCTATCAGTTTCTGGTTCGTATCAATCCAAATATGATTATATGCATCAGCCACTATCTGGTTCACCTGATTACCATTCATGCCGCAGGCCCCATTATAACAAAGCAACTTATTCTCTGAAGGGTCATAAGAGTAGCCCCCTCCGTCACAAGTTCCCAACCACAAAATCCCATCAGGAGCGATAGACAGACAGGAGAAGTTCTTTTCTAATTTAAAAGAACGCAGTTTTTCATCTGCCGTTGTCTGAAACAAACCGTTGTCCTGAGTACAAATCCATATCAGTCCTTCCTTATTTTCGACTATCCCCATCACATGACCCACATCCGGATAAACCCGTTTGACTCTTTTCTGACGAACATCATAGCTACAAAGTCCTTTGCTCAAGCCTATCCACAAGATTCCATGCGAGTCTTCATATAATTTTGTCACTGTAGCATTCTGTTCCACCTGTCCGTTCAAGTCGATAACATCTTTCAGATGCATCTCCATTCCCTGACGAGCCATGCCATAGACCCATCTATTCAAATCCTTCGCCACCCAGACCCCGTTATTGATGCGTGCTCTCGTCATCTCTCGTCCATTATTCAAAGGCAAAGAAGCAAGTGCGGGAAAATCCGAATAGATTTTCACTTTATCCTGTTTCAAGTCATACAGTGCAAGACCAGTTCGTTCCTGCATCATCCACATCATGCCATCTCCATCATCACACAAAGCCATTATGGCCGGACTGCGGTTTACCCTGTCCGCCAAAGCGGGCAAAGCATAATCTTTGGTTATATTATCCATCAGATGTAGGATGAAACTAGGACGGTCAAAAGCTGATACCCACAAACATTCCTTTCCTTTCAAGACCTCTACCAGCATGTGGTTGACAGGCAAAAGTCCTGCCGGAAATTTCAACTGCTTCAACGTCCGGTCCGGTTGAATTTGCAAAGCCATGAAATCGTGGCCGGTAGTCAACCAGATATATCCCAGTTTATCATCCTGTGCCAGACTGAGGATGAGTCCGTCCTCCTCACCGGCCGCATTGACCGGTATTTCAGAGTATACAAACATGGAATCCCCTGGGGCCGAAGGATCGAAACGTACCACGCCATCCCCCCAGGTAGCCAACCAAAAATAATCCTGTTCATTATCCTGAACCATCACCGTAGGATTTCGACTTCTCATCTTATCGGGATAAGGGATAAACTCATCTTTTTCTTTGTCCAGATGATATACCCGACCATTCCACACAGAAATAATAATTTCATGGTTGCGACTCTCACAAAATCCGGAGATGGAGGCTCCTCCGTGTTCATTCCGGATAGGATATTCTTTAACCAACTGCCCGTTGGTATCATATTTAGCCAATACAGAGCGATACCCCAGCCACATAGAGCCGTCACTGGTAGCATAAAGATACATCACTGGAATATTCTTCAGACGCTTCGGATCTATAGGATGTACACTGTAATCCGATTTATTAAGAATATATGCCCCTTTGTCTGTACCGAACCATATATTTCCTTTCTTATCCTCAGCGATACATTCTACCAAGTTGTCCTCTAATAGCCCCGGAGTATCAATGTCCGAACGAAACACCTTTACATGATAGCCGTCGTCACGACATAATCCGTTCACCGTGCCATACCACATATATCCTTCACTGTCTCTGAAAACACGATGAATAGCATTTACCGGCAACTGGTCAATGGTAGGAATATCTGTAATAGTTATGTTCTGAGAACACACCAAGAAAGAGAGAAAAGATAGTATAAAGGTCAATATATATTTCATTGTGCTTTCTATTAGAATCATAGACCGCCACAAAATTATAAAAAAGAAATCGGATACTCTAGTAATTTTTAAAATTTGCTAAAGTATCCGATAACTGTTCTATCTGCAAGTTTCCTACTTTTGGAATCTTCTCCTTACATCTGTGTTTTATTTTTCTTCTGTAGCACCTTCATTTTAATAACCGAAACCGGTTGTTTTTACATATACCTTATAATCTTTAATCATGCCTGGAGCTCCTTGTTCCGCACGCGGCAGGATACGAAAACCAGTCACGTTATATTCCTTGCCGAGATCTATCACCACCTGATGGGGATAAGCTGTATTGTCCACCGTCTGCCAGAAAGTACTTTCCTGCAGGTCATAGATCTTATCGGCTGTGCGGTTGCCGCTACGGGTCTCCTCGCTGTCGGCATAAACAATCTTCCAGTTTTCACGAGAGATTTTCTGTCCTTTCTCATCCAACACGTCAAACTCCGCAATAGCAGCAATATTGGTATTATCAAAGGAAGCCAAGCCTTCCAGACAGAAGTAACGTCCTTTCGTAGCAGGTACTTTCACTTCCTGCCAACCGTTACCTGGTTTGAAAGTACCGGCAGCTACCGGTGTTTCCTTCTCCAGTTTAATGGTTTGCCCCTGTTTACGATGCGTTTCTGGAACAGCTACGCGAAGCATATCCAAGATAGGTTTGTCCAATCCGACGATGGTCGCCTCTTTCGGACCTTTCAAGTCAAGAACAATGATTTCGTTCACTCCTTTTTTCAGCCAGCACCCCGGCATGAACAGAGTCTGCTGAGGACCGATCTCCCAGAAACGTCCCATGGCACGGCCATTCACCCATACCATACCTTTTCCCCATGACTCCATATTCAGGAATGTATCAGCCACCTTATCCAAGGTAAAAGTGGCGCGATAGTAGGCCGGAACACTTTCATCATTTTTTTCTATGCCACAGGCGGCAGACGAGTTCATATCCTGAAAATTCCGGGAAGATACAAATTCATAATCTACGGGAAGATTATAAACAGTCCAGCCTTTCAACGTTTCGGCATTCTTACCGTTCACCAGTTCCACTTTCTCGGTAATTCCCTTGCGGTCGTGAATGGACTTGTCAAAGTTCACACGCCCCATGGCTTCCACCAATAAATCAAGCTGTGTACCGGCTTTTAATGCAGGCAGTGTAAGTTCCTGTTCTCCACCACGGCGATCCAGACGCCCCAACAGTTTCCCGTCGGCAAAAACCTGTGTCCAGTCATGCTGTTCGGTGATTTTCAGAACGGTTCCCGCTTTCACATCTTCCGGCAAATGGGTACGGTACAGGATACTTCCCCAGCCTTGGTCAAATTTCTCCATCGGCTGGATTTCCTCTGTATGCTTCGGTTCGGGCAGATTGTCAACCAACGGAGCTATTTGAGTGAATTTAATGGTAGGGATTTCCATAACCGGTAAAGCTTCAGGAACTTCAGGCAATGTCTGTCCTTCGTCCAAGTAGTCCTTCAACATATCACGTAAAGCAAAATACTTGTCGGTGGTCCAGCCTGCTTCGCTGATAGGAGCGTCATAGTCATAGCTGCTGCACATAGCCGAGTAAGCCGGATTATTGGCACCGCCCCACCAGCCAAAGGTCGTTCCTCCGTGGGTCATGTACAAACTGAAAGAAATACCTTTGTCCATCATCTCTTTCAGGCCATCCACCATGATTTGTCCGTCACGGGTTTCGTGCTTGCGCCCCCAGTGATCAAACCATCCGCTCCAGAACTCGCTGCACATCAACGGAGCGTCGGGACGTACTTCTTTCAGTTTGGCAAACTGCTTGTCGATATCAGCTCCCGTACCAAAATTTATAGTCCAAAGCAAATCATCCAAACCATTATTCAGGAAATTAGAACTCCAGTCACATTGGAACAAAGGCACTTCAGTAAAGCCTGCGGCGCGTACCGTATCACGGATGGCAGACACATAGGGCTTGTCCGTGCCATACGAACCATATTCGTTTTCCACCTGCACCATGATGATGTTACCACCACGGGTAATCTGCAAATCCTGCAACTGCTTGCCCACTTCATGCATAAAGGCTCCCACGTGCTGCATATAGAAAGGATCGAGAGTACGAAGCTGCACGCTGTCGTTCTTCAGCAGCCACCAAGGCAGCCCACCCATTTCCCATTCCGCACATACATACGGACCGGGACGCACAATGACGTACATACCATGCTTCTGAGCCAATTTACAGAAAGCTGCAATATCTTTATTACCTGTAAAATCATACTTACCGGGAGTTTCCTCATGCAAATTCCAAAAGACATACAAACAAAGCGTATTCATGCCCAATGCTTTACACATTTCAATACGATGTTCCCAGTATTCACGGGGAATACGCGGATAATGCACCTCTGCCGCTTTGACCACGAACGGTTTCCCATTCAGCAGAAAGGTATTCTTACCCGCTTCGAATGTCCCGGGCTTATTGCCGGCACATCCTGCCAGCAGCAGGACCGCCAGCAACAAAGTCAGTAATTTCTTCATCTTCATTTATCTATTATTATTTTTCATTCTTATTTATCCGGATTACCGTAAATGAATAAGCCGGCAATTCATACCCGAATTTCTTGCTTACCTCTATTGTACCGGATACAGGACGAACCTGTTGGTCTGTCGGTTTTCCTGCCAAAACCGTCTTTACGGCAGTGGTGTTCATTCCTTCCAAAGAGGGGAGCTCCACTTGCGCATTCACCGCTACCGGCAGCAGATTCACCAGTTTCACGATCATATTTCCTGTCTTTCCGTCGCGAACTACCGACACGCCTATCCGTTTCTTCACCGCATCTTGTGCATTATCCAAAGTCACGGAAGAAGCGATGTATTCACTGCCCGCATTTTGTCCGTACATCTGCTGCGCATAGTAACCTACGGTGGGTTTTACCTCCGTATTATTGAAATAAATCAAATCCGGATTCCACTGGGTATGTCCCTCCTTAGCCAGTAACGGAGCGTAAGAAGTCATGGTCACCACATCGGCATTACGCTCCACGGAAGTCAGGTACAAGGCCTCGGCCAAAGCTGTTTCTATATTGTTGGGACGTCCCGGCAAATGAGCCGCATACTCTCCCAAATACACTTTCGCCTTGTTACGGTCATAACGGTCATAGAAATCCTGATTGTTGATAAACCATCCCGGGGTGTTATAATAATGTTCGTCCACCATCGGAATACCCATCTTAGTGGCGAATTTCCAGCCTTCCTCATAATCACTGCCCTCATAGAACGGACCTACCGTTCCGATAACGGTCACTTCGGGATATTTCTCCTTCACCGCATTGAAAATCATGGTGAAACGTTCTTCAAAGATATCGGTAATCAAATCCTCGTTACCAATACCGATGTACTTCAGATTGAAAGGTTTGGGATGTCCGGCTTGCGCACGCTTCTTTCCCCACACGGTCTTCTTCGCATCTCCATTCGCATATTCTATCAAATCCAGTACATCCTGCACGTACTGCGGCATTTCCTCCATCGGGATTCCGCCTTGCTGACCGCCGCAACCCAGTTCGCCTACCGAGTGATGACTGCAAGTACCCGAATTCTGACAAGGCACTCCGGCTGCCACTACAGGAACAGGTTCGGCCCCCATATCCTCGCAGAACAAAAAATATTCATGATATCCCAGACCGCGGGTCTGATGATACCCCCACAAATTGCGCAGAGGCTTGCGTTCCTCCAACGCTCCTATAGAGCCTTTCCAATCATAAATATTGTCCACACCATCTCCGTGAGCCACACATCCGCCGGGGAAACGGACAAAACGGGGATGAAGGTCCGCCAAAGTCTGTGCCAAATCGGCGCGCAGCCCGTTCTTCCTGCCTTTAAATGTATTCTGTGGGAAAAGAGAAACCATATCCAAGGCATACTTCCCAGCCATCTGCGGACAAACGGACAACACGGCATCCGCAGCATCCGCCGTTGCCGTCAGTACAGCCTTTTGTTTTTTCCACTCTGTAGATGAAACCCGAATAGCAGCCTGCGCAATCTCCTTGCCATCTTTGGTAGTCAGCCTCACAAGCACTTTTCCACCTTTCGTATCATCCAGCACTTTGGAAAACACAGAGAAGTCATACTTCTCACCTTTTTTCACGGCAATACCGTCAAAACCGTTATTCACCAAGGCAGCACCCGGGCGGTGTACCTCCAACACTGCATAATGAGCATTGTTAGCATGGATGGGACTGTCCTCACTGACAGACAGTTCCGCATCAGTACCCTGTATACTCCACGCATACGTGCTGTTCCAGTTCTTATCTCTTGCACCGTCTTTGGCAGAATATTCAAAATCACGGTTCTGAACCAGCTCCGCATAAAGTCCACCATCGGCTCCATAATTGATATCCTCAAAGAAAATACCTATCAGATGCTCACTAATAGGCTTCACCCGTCCGGCATCCACCCGGATGGTGGCAGTGACCGGTTTCAGTCCGGCAAAGCGGACGGCATCCTGTTCGGTACGCTCATTATTCTGTATATCGCGGAATTTCTTATGCTCAGCAAAACGAATCAACTGTTCTATATCCGCATAAGGTACTTTCTGCATATAACCGTTCAAGGTATCTTTATCAAGGACAATCTGCCGGGCAGTGACCAGTCGGGGCACGGCAGGCTTCTCCGCATTGACATATTGTTGAGGAGCCCACTTCAACAAGTCGGAAGAATGGGAAGTACCCCATACTTTTCCGCTGGGGGTAAGCTGCCACCGGCAATACCAACGTCCATCTTCCGCTTTTTCCAGAAGAGGTTTAATCATTCTCTTTTCCGCCCCCCAACGCCCGAAATCACATTTCAGATAGGCAAAGCCGTCGGATACACTCAGCCACTTGTCGCCATCGGGACTCCATGCGAATTTCAGTCCGCTGCGTCCCTCGTCTTCCGGATGGGCGTAAGAGAAGATGTAGACCGAATCGGGCTCATTATATACTTTTTCCACGGCAGCACAGACGGATTGGCCTGCTGCCAATGAGGCGATTGCCAGAGATAATAAGGTCTTTTTCATGGTATATGCTTTATTGTCATGTTTCTTTTATAACGTGGGAACAACCTTCCTGATGGTTCCGTCCGGATTAAATTCCATACGGTCTATACATACTTCACGATGCACGCCAGGACCCTTCTCACGATCTATAAAGTTCTTATTAATACGATGATATACAATGTACCACTCATCCGTACCCGGAATTTGTAGGACTGCATTGTGCGCAGGTCCATAGATTTCCTTTGCAGGATCCTGAATCAGTACCACCGGTTTCTTAGCAACCTTTATAGGACCTAGCGGAGATTTCGACGTACCGTATGCCACATGATAGTTGGGCGAACCGGTATCATCCACCGACCACATAAAGTAGTAAAGACCATTACGATAGAACACATATGCCGCTTCACGGAAAGCGTAATCTTTCAGACTTCCTCCTTTCGGTGTCAATACGGTCAAGGTATTCTTTTTGATGGAAACCATATCCTCATTCAGTTCGGCGCCCGCCATATAACCATTGCCCCAGTACAGATAGGATTTTCCCGAAACCGGATCGGTAAACACATCCACATCAATCTGCTGTCCGTGGCCCACGGGAGATTCAGTAATAATGGGATGTCCCAAGTCTTTGAACGGACCAATGGGTGAATCGGCTACCGCCACCCCAATCTGCTTGCCGCCTCCGGCTACAGGATTACCACTGAAATAGAAGAAATATTTATACTTTCCATCCACCATTTTCTCTTCAATGCACGGAGCCCATGCGTTTCCATCTGCCCATGCCACCTGATCGGATTTCAAATCAAGCATCACCCCTTCATCTTTCCAGTCCTTCAGATTATCCGAAGAGAAGACACTGAAATACCATCCGCCCCATCCGGGCTGTCCGTCGGTGGTGGAATAGATATAATATTTTTTAGTCTGATGAGAATACAATATCTCGGGGTCAGCATGGAAACCTTGCAGCACGGGATTGTTGGGAATCGTCATATTGCCCATTTCCTTTGAAGGCCATTTGTCGGTGATGCGCTTCAACTCGGCACGGGTAATGGGGATGATAGTTCCGTGACGCGGATGAAAATTCATCTTCACCTCACTGTCTATCACTTTAAAGTTTTTCAAATCGGTCGTTTCGGTAAACTGGTATTTACCTTTCATATAGACATCATACATCAAAATGTATTTATTTTGGCCTATCAGTTTGAAAGTTCCCGCACCTTCCACCGCTTCCGGGGTCTGCTGCTTGTAGTCGGGTTCTTCCTCCCATTGTCCCGAAGTCAGTGAACGGGTAGTTGCTACCCGGATGCCGTTTCCATGTCCTTCAGTTTTATAAAACAGGTGGTAGATTCCATCTTTATATACGATATCACCGTCTATGCAAGATTTCTTGTTTTCAGGGATGAAAAGCGGTTTCGGTTCACCTTCCAGGTCGGTAAATTCTTTATTGGCATAAGCATAATAAATCACATCTGCCCCATCACCATATTTCATTGACCAATAGACCAAGTATTTTCCGGCTTCCGCATCGAAGATAGTCTGAGGAGCCCATACCCGTTTCAGTTTTTCCTGTCCGGCATAACGTTTCTGCATATTGATGACAGAATGGTTCCAGTTCACCAAGTCTGTAGATTTCAGCAACACCATGGCACGATTGGAATCCCATCCATTGTCAGAAACCATATCGGTAACCACCATATAGAATGTCTTTCCGTCTTCGCAACGCAGGATATGCGGATCGCGCACACCACCGGTAGAACTGATGATTTTGGAATCAATGACAGGTTTGTTGTCATTCAGTGCCCAATAGGTATATCCGTCCGTACTTACCGCATAGCATACGGCTTCCTCGCTGATGTGGTTACCTGTAAAATAGGTAAAGAGATAAGCTATGTAATCTTTTTCGGCTACATTGTTTTGTTTGGAAATAATCTGCTGCGCCCCTGCCATCCAAGGTAGCAAACAGGCAAATAAGGTGATAAAAAATTTGTTTTTCATATAATTAGTCCTGAATTTGTTTGATGCAAAGATATAGTATAGGAACCTATTTTCAGGTATATAAATCTTTCAAAAGAGGGACTTTATTCGGTCAAATGGAGGAAAAATGGAAGTTTATGAAAGACTGGCATAGAAAAAAACAAAAAGTTCTTCCCTATTAAACTACAGTTTCAGTAAAAGAAAAAAGCAAAAGAATCAGCTACACAATAAATTCTGATTATTCATTATAAATGATAACTATTAGCGAAATATATTCAGTTTTCATCACACCTTTTGAGAAAGATACAAAAATAATCCTTAGAAAGGACATATTTAACATTTCTATCCATATGAATTTCATTGTTTGATTTCTCAAGCAATATGTACCATTCTACTTCCTCGCTAGATACAAAATAACAAGAATAACCCACAAAAAACTACAGCAGGTTAGTCATAACCTGTAATTTATTAAGAATAACAAAAAAAAATAAAAGAAAAGATAGCGTTATATTCTTATAAAATAATACATTTGCAGCAACTGAAATAGAAAGGGAATAAGATCCCTAAACCAAACTATTTACTAATTTAACCTTATTAATCTATGCAATTCTACCAGAAAAGAAGGGAAAATTGTGTAAAGACACACGTAATTTTGAAAAAAGCCTCTTTTTATGCGTGTCTTACACTATTTGCCGGAATGGCTTTCCCAATGCCTTTGTGGGCTTCGCAGTCAACTGCCATCGTGCAACAGCATGTCAAACAAATTACAGGTATCGTAAATGATACAAGCGGAGCTCCTGTAATCGGTGCCAATGTAGTAGAAGTGGGAAGCACCAACGGTACTATTACAGATGTGGATGGCAAATTCACATTAAATGTATCCGTAGGGGCTAAACTGAAAGTTTCGTATATCGGTTACAACGACCAACAAATTACCGTAGGCAACAGCAACAGTTACACCATTATCTTGAAAGAAGATACAGAATCTTTAGATGAAGTGGTAGTAGTAGGATACGGTACTCAAAAAAAAGTAAACCTGACAGGTTCTGTGGCAACCATCTCATCCGATAAGCTAGTCAACCGCACCAGTGCCAATGTCACCAACATGCTGGCAGGACAAATGCCAGGTGTCACCATTATCCAAAATACCGGTCAGCCGGGAGCTGATGCCGGAGTACTGCGTGTGCGTGGTCTAGGAACTATGGGAGATGCCAGTGCCATGGTTGTGGTGGATGGGGTAGAATCTACCATGAGCAGCGTGGACCCCAACGATATTGAAAACATCTCTATATTAAAAGATGCAGCCGCCTCAGCCATTTATGGTGTACGTGCTGCCAATGGCGTTATCCTTATCACAACCAAAAAGGGAACCAAAGGACGTACCATTGTATCATACGATGGATATGTAGGCTGGCAAAGTGCCTCACGTATGCCCAAATTTTTGGATTCTTACAATTATGCAGTGCTGATGAATGAAGCTTACACCAATGACGGTTTGAAAGGTCCGTATGACGAAACAGCCCTACAAAAGTTCAAAGACGGAAGTGATCCTGACTTTTATCCCAATTCCGACTGGCTGGGTACGCTATTAAGTGAAAACGGCCTGTTCAACAACCATCACTTGAGTATCAAAGGCGGTGGAGACAAAGTAACTTACTCGCTGGCATTCAACTATCATGATAAAGACGGATTGATAGTCAATACCAACTACAACAAGTTCAATGTACGTGCCAACATTGACGCTCAGATAAACAGTCGTCTGAAACTGACTACAAATATGGCGGTATACCGCAGTAATATGACTGCTCCGGCGGCAGGTATCAGCAACCTGATGCACTATGCTTTCCGTGAGACTCCGGTTACTCCCATCCAATTGAGCAACGGCAACTATGCTTTATTCAAAAACGAGCACAACTCCGTAGCCTATGCACGTGAAGGAGGAACCTACAAAGAGATAAACAGCAATTTCCAAGGTAACGTAGGAATGGAACTGGACATCATAGACGGACTGAAACTGAGAGGAGTCGCCGCCTCGACTTTCAACCTGACCGACAATCCCACCCACGTCAATACTATGACATTCTATCAGGCAGGTTCAGACACACCGGTAAAGAAAACCACTAACTCCATCACAGAATATGACATCAAAAGTATGGAACTGAACTTGCAAGCTTATCTGGACTATAATAAAACCTTCGGCAAACACACAATAGGAGCCTTATTAGGTTACTCACAAATTTATAAACAGACACGCTATCTGCAAGCTTACCGTAAGAACCTGCCCAACTCCAACTCACTGGACCAGATCAACGCCGGTGAAGTGACAGGACAGACAACATACGGTACAGAAATAGAATACGCCCTCCGCTCAGCTTTCGGACGCGTGAATTATTCATACGATGACCGCTATCTGCTAGAAGCCAACCTGCGTTATGACGGCACTTCACGCTTCCCCAAGAACAACCGCTTCGGCGCATTCCCCTCTTTCTCCATCGGATGGAGAATCTCGGAAGAAGAGTTCTTCAAAGCCGATTGGGTGGATAATTTGAAACTACGTGCATCATGGGGATTGCTAGGTAATCAGGAAACCGTAAACTCGGACAACAGTTCTAACTATTATCCGTATCAGAACACCTATCTGTTCGGTTATGACTATAGTTTCGGCAACACTTTGACTCCGGGTATTTCCATTTCCAACCCGATGGCTAACCAAGATATTACGTGGGAGAAAACCGATCAATGGAACGTAGGTGTGGACGCCGCTTTTTTGGGCAATAAACTGACATTGGGCGCAGACTGGTTCCGCAAGGAAACACGGGACATATTACTGCAACTTCCAGTTCCCAACATGATGGGAGTCAGCGCTCCGATGCAAAATGCCGGCGTAGTGCGTAATACCGGTATCGAACTGCAACTGGGACATAACAACCGTATCAATGATTGGAGCTATTCTATCGGAGCCAATTTCAGCTATGTAACTACCAAAATCATGGATTTGAAAGGCGGTGACACACCGGGGCAATCCGTAGGCGACCCACTGTGGGCATATTACGGCTACGTATGCGACGGCATCTTCCAAAACGAAGAAGAGATCAAGAATCATCCTACACAGAGCATGGGTACTCCGGTTCCGGGTGACTTAAAATACCGTGACCTGAACGGAGACAAAGTAGTAGACAGCAAAGACCGGCAAGTATTGGGTTCCTACTTCCCGAAAATCAACTTCGGTCTGAATCTTTCAGTTCAATATAAAGACTTCGACCTAAGTGCACTGCTGCAAGGTGCAGCTGATGTAAAGAGTGCTCCTGTAGCTGAAATCAGATATGCCTTCTACAATGGCGGTAAAGTAACGGAACAGCATCTGGACCGTTGGACTCCGGAAAACCCGAATGCCACTTATCCCCGATTATCCATGAGTGACTCCAAAAACCGCGTGACTTCCAGTTTCTGGATGCAGGATGCCTCTTATGCCAAGCTGAGAAACCTGCAAGTAGGTTACAGCCTGCCCAAACAGCTGATATCCAAATACGGAATCAGCCGTCTGAGAGTGTATTGCAGTATCGACAATCTCTTTATGATTTCCGGCTTCGACGGTGTAGACCCCGAAGCCATCAGCGGCAACTATTATCCATTGACCCGAAATTATTCCTTCGGTCTGAATGTAACATTCTAAACACTGACAACTATGAGACTAAAATATAACTTTATAGGATTAATATTGGCATGCGGCCTTGGTCTGAGCTCTTGCAATGACAGTTTTCTGGACAGAAATCCTAAAGACCAATTATCCGATGCATCTTTCTGGAAAAACGCAGAAGATGCCCAGAAATTTGCAACCGGAATTTATCTGTATCTGATAGAACCGGAAAACCATACTATCATGACAGACTGCTACACAGATAATGCCATTCCTGTACATGTCACAGCCGAACAGGGACAGTTATCTGCTGGTACGGCAACTTCCAGCAACCCACATTTCCTACAATTATGGAAAAATGCCTATCAATGCATCCGCAGATGCCTGGTATTTTACGAACATATAGGCGATGTGCCGATGGATGAAAAAGAAAAAGCGCAACTGACAGCCGAAGTACAGTTTCTCGAAGCTTTCTCATACGCTAACATATTAAAATATATGGGTGGCGCCTCCCTGCTGGATCATCCGTTGGAACTGAACGAGAAACTTCCTTCACGCAGTTCTGAAGAGGAGACTTATAATCATATAGTAGGATTATTGGATAAAGCAGCAGCCAGCTTGCCCGATATCCGCAGCAACAGTGACCACGGAAAACCGAGTGCCGGAGCCTGCTACGCACTGAAAGCCAGAGTTGCTTTCTACGCACACAAATATGATGTGGCGGAAGCCGCCGCACGCAAAGTAATGGGCATGAATGTGTATGGACTGTATGATAACTATGGTGACTTGTTCCAACCTGTAGCAGAGTTATGTAACGAAATCATCTTTGATCGCGAATATCTAGAAAACCCGAAAAACTCCAATGAAGGCAGTTATATAGGACAGTTCTTCGCTCCCGTCATGATGGGAGGATGGGAAGCTTTATCACCTACTCAAGACTTGATAGACTCCTATCCATGCAAAGATGGCAAATCAATCAAAGAGTCTCCTTTCTATAATCCGGAAGACCCGTTTGCCGACCGTGACCCCCGTCTAGGCTTCTCTGTACTGTGGAACGGGTCACAAATAGCAGGAAAGACTTTCAACCTGAACAATATGGGAGATGGCAGCCATACCCGTACAGGATATAGCATGAAAAAGTATATCAATCCGGACAATGACGGTATCAATAATTACGACTGGACCAACTTTATCTATATCCGCTATGCAGAAGTGCTGCTAACTTTCGCCGAGGCTCGTAACGAAAATCTGTCTGCTCCGGATACGGAAGTATATGATGCGGTCAATCAAATCCGTCAGCGTCCCAGCGTAAATCTTCCTCCTCTGCCTTCCGGCTTATCCAAAGATCAAATGCGCGAAGCTATCCGTTTGGAACGTCGTTTGGAATTTGCTTTCGAGGGAATGCACCTGTTTGATACCCGTAGCTATAAAACAACTGAAAAGGATGTTACTAAACCAGTATACGGGGTAAATGCAAAAGGAGAAAGCATTTTTATTGAAACCCGCAAGTTCAACGCCAACCGTGACTATCTGTGGGCTATCCCCTTGGAAGAGGTAGACCTGGCTCAGGGTGCACTGAAACAGAATCCGGGTTGGGATTAACCCGGTCATTTATTTGGAGGGACAGACTCATAAAGCTGTCCCTCCAACTCTTTCTACACATCTCTTTTCATTGAAGGCAAAAGTAATTACCTTTCCTCTCGAAAAAAGATAAAGCACTTTCAAGGAATATATGGTTTTCCCACCACCAATTTATCTCTGGAAAAATCGACTTCAAACAAGTGAGGAATACGAATATAACGCCCGTTTACATCTTTATGACTATGTACAGACATCAACCATTTACCGTCCAAGGTCTGAAACAACATCCCATGACCGAAATTGGGAGGAGTAATCGGGTCTTTCTCCTGTATCCATGGTCCATCCAAGGTTCCGCTTTCAGAATAAGCCACTCCCTGAGTGTACACATTATAAATCCAACTAGTCCAAATCATACCGAGTCTACCTGTTCCTGTACGGAACAGATACGGACCGTCAGTGACTTTATTCGGTTTGTCCTTGCCATCCGCATCTTTTTCACGGCTCCACGGCGATTCGCTGGCACGGAACAGCAATTTCCCTTCGCCTATGGTTCCACTTAAGTCAGGCTTCAGTTCTATTTTCTCTATCGTACCGTCCAAGGCTTGCAACCATTCATAACAATATACCATATAAGGCTTTCCGTCCTTATCCACCCAGAAAGTCCCATCCAAGGTTGGTTTATCAGCAGGCAGGTAAGTGGAATCCTTCATCGGAACGTAAGGTCCGTCCGGGTTATCGCTCACCAAAACATGACTGGCACGGCGCTCTATTACATTCCCTTGTACCGTATCAATCTTCACCGCCTGATTGGTGAAAGTGGCAAAATAATAATACTTGCCCTTATACGGATGTAACTCGGCAGCCCAAATCATTGGTTTCGGTCCCATCCACGAACCGGAATCAGTCTTTGCCACATGGAACGGTCCTTCCCAAAGTTTCAAATCCTTGCTTTTCCAAAGCATACCGCCGGTTCCGGTCATATAATACATAGCCGTCTTCCTGTCTGCCAAAATGCAAGGGTCACTCAGTACAATAGAATCCAAAGGCACTTCCTTCCGTCTTTCCTGCTGACGTTCTTGGCAAGCAGACACCAGCCACGAAAGAGAAAAACCTAACAACAAAAACAATCCAATCTTTTTCATGCATATTCTATTTTAAGTTTCACAAATTCGACATTACAAATATACGAACCTAGAAAGGTAATGAAAACAGAAAGGCACATTTCCTCACGAAATATGCCTTCAATTCTAACTTAACCTAACCTAAAATTCTATTATCACATCACAGTATGTTAACCTTCTTCCTAAAAACCTATCTTTAATACCTATTATCTCTTTTTACCGATAGCAAAGATAAAAAATCTGATTGACAACCATAGGGGTAAAATCGAGCAAGATGGATGCAATAATCAGTCAAGAACAGACTATTGCACTATTTTCCATCCTTCAGACTATTTTCAACAGGGATTACTGAAAGAAATCCAGTGTCCAGTTGTCCATCCACTCCACGTATGGAATTCCTTCCTTGAATTGAACAGGTAACCAAATGTAACGGGCATCACTGGGATGCTCCGGACGCCAGATATCCGCCATAAATATAAAGGCGTCTTTCTTCCCCCCCACTTTCAGAATATAAGTGCTCTGTCCGCCAAACGTAAGTTCCGACTTAGGTCCCACACAAGGGTTGGGATGCTGAGACCACGGTCCGAAGATGGAAGAAGACGAGAACATACGAGCCTCATTGGGAGCCCAACCGGTACAACCGGAAGTGATCATCCAGTAGGTTCCGTCTTTTTTGAAGATAGCAGGTGCCTCATTGTGTCCTGCCGGAGCCACACGCACATAATTCCCTGTGTGTGAAAGATAGTCATCGCTCAATTCCGCTATTTGGAGTGTGAGGTTTTCTTCGGAAGAGTAAATATGGTAGGCTTTACCATCCTCATCTACATAAAGAGTCATATCGCGAGACATCTGTCCGCCATCCAAATCACGCTTTACTATCAAGCCTTTGTTCACAGCATCCGTCCATTCGGGAGTCCACCATTTTTCATAATTCTTGGCATTCAGAGTATCCAGCACTGCAACAGCCTGTCCGTCCATATCAACAGGCAGCTTACCAGCATTGACACGTCCCGAACGGATGAAACGGTAAGGACCGGCAGGAGTATCACTGACTGCTACCCCGGCACGGGCGGCTGCATAACCTTTTCCTTTCAATTCCAGATGGAACCACATCACAAACTTCCCTGTTTTCGCATTATATATCACTTTAGGACGTTCCAATATACATCCACGCGCTATGTCGCTGCTGTCGTTATCAACAACAGAAAGCGCTACGCCTTCGTTCTTCCAGTCAGTAAGATTCCGAGAAGAATAGCACATTACTCCCACCATGGCACTGCTGGTAGTATCGCATTTATTCTCACCGAACCAATAGTATGTTCCATCATGGTACATTACTCCGCCCCCATGGGCATTGATATGCTCTCCGTTGTTATCAGGCCATATCTCACCTGAACGAATGGGTTGCAACGGTTCATTGCTGCATCCGCAAAAGAAAATCAAAGCTGTGCACAACTCACACAAGCTGTTTCTCAGTTTACTCATCATGAATTATTTTATATAAAATGTTTCTTATTCAGATGGAAGCAAAGCATCGTAAGACATCCCCCAATGTTCTGCCAGGCGTTCCGCTTCCTGGCGGGTAAGATGAATGATTGCCCCATGTTTGGGAGAAGTAAAGTTAGTAGTCCTCATCACTCCTTGGTTAAACTGTCCCAAAGGAGTGAAATGTACGAAGTCGGAAGTTTCACTGAATCCGAAATTATGAACCTTCTGCCCGTACACATCATACATCAACACCCATCTATCCTCACCAATGCGTTTCCACAAGTTCGGAGCTTCGCACGCCGTGGGTTCAGGATCATACCAACGGGCATTATACTCGTAATCACTGTTTACCCTATCCGAAACAGCCTGCTTGATACCGGCGCCCCCATCGTGCGAAACGTAAAACATGTGATATTTATCTTCTATACGGGTAATATCCGCATCGATAGCAGAAATCTTCTCATCGGGATATTGAAAAAGAAGCTGAGGTAAAGTTTCCAACTTATCAAAGTCGTCATTGACATATACATAATAAAGTTTGTTCGCTTCATTCTTAAAGCGCATGGTGAAATACATCATCAACTTTCCTTTTTTATCATCATAGGTCACTTCAGGAGCCCAAGCGCAACCTACCTCACTGTAAGCAGCAGATAATTTGTCAAAGCGCAGATTAGTACGCTTCCAGTGAATCAGATCCCAAGATTTCATCAATACCAGCCCCCGGTTGTTACCCCATCCGTACTCTTTTCCATCGCGTTCCCATTCTGTATCACGATATCCGTCACGCTGCGCATAAATATGCAAATCGGTCATCGACAGATAGAATGCTCCATCCGGACCACGGAAGATATGCGGATCGCGGATACCTTTCTGTTCAGCTATCGTATCTCCGGCTATGACGGGCTTTCCTTCGTTCAAGGCGGTAAAAGTGTAGCCGTCGGGACTGATTGCCATGTGAAGTCCATGGTCCTCGTCTTTGTGGAAGACCATCAGATAGGCGCTCATATCTTTCTCTCGCGGAACTGCATTCCGATAACGGAAGCGGCTGAAACCCGAACTTCCTTTTCCAGCGGAAAACAGACCAACACGCAAAGCATAAAAACCACCATAATTATTGTGATGCAAGGAGGAAACATCCATATCACTGGCAAGGACAGTCCATTCTTCCCCGTCTTTACTCACCTCGACGGACAGACGGTTACCGCAATTGTGCAGTCTGGCAAAGAAATGTTTCCCAATACGATTGGGAAGTTCCGTCTTGTGCTCCGCATTCCGGTAAATATAGAATCTCTTTCCATCGGAAACGACTCCGGCATAAGCCTTTTCATTATAATACAGGATAAGCCCGGCCACATTTCCATTCCCTGTCCGGATTTCCACTTGTGTTTCGTAATTTTTGTCTTCAGCGGTGGTCAACAACACCCGTCCGTCGGCAGGAGTCCGACCTTTGGCCTTCATCCATAAGATATCCTCCTTGAAAGTCAGGGATTTGGGAGCATATTCTTTCCAAAAAGTCCACTGAAGTCCCAATTGAGGACCTTTGAAATCATCGGACAGTTCCAATCCATGTTTGATTTCCTGCTCCGGAGTGACAGGGGTAGCGGCAGATACGGTACGATACCAGCCGTCTTCCGTCCATTCTATCGGTTCAATCAAGGTGGAGCGTCCTAATGTATGATAGCCATTGGCATATGCATGATAAACAATCCACCAGTTGCCGTTCACATCATCTATCAACGTGCCGTGGCCTTTAGACCACCAACTATCCGTTGCACTATATGTATGCACAATGGGATTGTAAGGTGAATTCTCCCAGGGGCCGGTCACACTTTTTGAACGGGCTGATACAACCATGTGGCTGGTTGCGGGTCCTGCGGTTCCTCCTTGAGCAGAAGTGAGATAATAGTAGCCATTGTGTTCATTCAGTTTCGGGGACTCCAGACACATGCATTCCGTATCCCAATGATCAGGATATTTCCATCCGTCATATACTTTCTTCTTCTCCCTAACGGTAGCAAGTCCGTCTTCTGTTAACCGGATCACCTCCCCTTTATCCACATAAAGATAGCGATTTCCCTCCCTATCCACGACATGACCAGGGTCAATTCCTCCTACCTTCAAGTCTACGGGAAGACTCCACGGCCCACGAATATCTTTCGCCCACATCACCCAATTGGTTCCTGCGGCAGGATAATAAATATAATAAGTATCTTTGTATTTCAACAAATCAGGTGCCATGGCAGAGCCTTCATATTGAGGCATGACACGACATAACGGCTCCCAGTTCATTAAATCCTGCGAGTGCCAGATTAAGAATCCGGGAGCGTAATAGAAAGGAGAATGAGTCATGTAGTAATCCTTGCCGTCACGCATAATGGAAGGGTCAGGATAATCACCCGGAAGAATCACTTTAGGATAAGTCTGTGCATTCATCTGCAAAAATGACAAAAGCAATAAAAGAGATAATAAAAGTCGCATCATAGTATTTTATGGGGTTATTCATTACCTGTCATCGAGTTCCAACCCGATACAGCTGTTTTTTATTCCTCAAAAATACATATTCTGCTAATAAAAAAGGGGGTATAATTCGTGCAAAATAGGACAGAAATCAGCCAAAAGCCGCTTTTTATTCTTTCTAAAGAAATAAATCACGTCGGATTTACCAAACTAGAGGAAATAAAATAAGGGCACTCTCTTTAAGAGATATGCCCTTCATGCTCTTTCAATATTTTATATATCTATCTTCTTACTTATATCCGACAGAATCAATAACCCGGATTCTGTTTCAAATCTCCGTCTTTGTTCAATTGAATCTCGGTGAGAGGTATCGGAAGCAGTGTATGGATATTGGCATCAAAACCTGTAATCACCTTATTGCTTGGTGCGGCAGGTTCCATATCCCCATTCAGTTTGATACGTTCGGCCAACGTATTGGTCCGGACTAAAGTCATACGACGGTTCTCCTCACTAATCAATTCACGGGCACGTTCATCCAAAATGAAGTCAATGTCAATCTGATCAGCCGTTACTTTACCAGCACCCGGAGCCACCGCACGATAGTCTTTAAAGGCACGGTCGCGCAACACATTGATGTCATCAGCCGCCCCCTGTGTATTCCCCTGACGGAAACGAGCCTCTGCACGGAGCAAGTAAGTTTCTCCCAAACGCATCACAGGCCAGTCCTTCACTACAGCATAACCAAAATCATCGGTTTCATCATAAGCCCCCCATTTAGTGGGATGAGGATAAAATACGTTCAATGAATCTCCCTCGTGAGGGATGACCTGGTCGCCCGTTTTTAATGTCACATTTCTTACACCTTTGTCTTTATCCACCAAGAACCCTTTAGCATCAATACCAACTTCTTTTGAAAAACCGGGCTTGTTATACCACATTACACGACGGATATTATAATTAGAATTACGGATATCACCTTTCTCATACAATCCGTATTTCACAAAATTGCTGATACGCAAACGGCCATTACCACGACCGCCTATGGAATCCGCATTCACCATACCATCCAGTTTATGGAAAGCAGGAACCCAGTTACGACGTTGTTGCGGATTATCAATTGTACCGCCATTCACATCACGGTTATACTCCATTTCGAAAGTCCAGATAGCCTCCATATTCCCCTGTGAACGACGCTGATTCCCCCAACGGAACATATCATGATAATAATCACCCGGCTCGGCCGCATATTTACCATATCTTGCTGAAATCAGTTCATATTTACCACCTGTTATAATAGGCGTCACCGCATCTTCCGCCTTCTTGAAATAGGAAGCATCACGCATACCCATCCGAAGATAGGCTTCTCCTGCCAACTGTCTTGCCATGTCCTGATTTATACGGCTTTCATTTTTGGCAGCTCCCACTACCGGAAGATTAGACATGGCATAAACCAAGTCAGAATCAATGACTCCATCCACCTCGGCAACCGCATTACGGGTATAATCTGTACGCGGAATACTAGTAGATTCTGTCACTAAAGGTACATCTCCCCATAATGTCACCAACATATTGTATGCATAAGCACGAAAAAACATGGCTTCGGCTGTTGCCGCCGCATCACCGCCTTCAGCTTGTGAAGCGATAATCTGATTCGCACTATTAATGAGCTCATATAATTTTTCCCAAAGGAAACTTACCCCTGCATTCTCTGCATTCAATTCCTGATATCTGTAAAAAGGAACCTCTACCCCCTGAGTGTCACCGGGAGCACCTACATCCGTACCTACCTGCCAGCATCCTACAAATCCCTGCTGACTGGACATTCCCCATATAGCAGCATATTGACGGTGCAGACCTACCAATTTCGCATTTACATCTGATACTTCCGGACCATAACTAGAGTACATTTTCTCATCCAGAAAACTATCGCTGCATGATGTAGTCCCAATAACAAATGCCGATGCAGCAAAAGTTGTTAATAATATATTTCTAAATTTCATAGTTCTTCGTTTTTTAGAATGTTAAATTAACTCCAAATACACAACTCTTAGTCATCGGGTAGTTACTGCTGTCATATACAGTTTCACCTCTTGTACTATCCCATGAACTATTACCACGAGCTACCTGACGAGCTTCAGGATCCCAACCTACCCAATCCGTGAAAGTAAACAGGTTACGTCCGCTCACATAAAGCTGCAAACCACCGATACCCATCTTCTGAATCATGCGCTGTGGGAAAGTATAACTTAATGTGATGTCTTTGATACGTGTATAACTGGCATCACAAGGGAAACCATATCCATGTTTGTTTGAGTTCTTACGCAATGAACGCCATTCGTTACTCTTGTTTTCCGGAGTCCAATAACCTATTTCAGTAGTGGTATTACGACGTCCCATTTCATCACCTGCCATACCGATCAATGAATTGTTCTTTTTCAATCCTTGTGTAGTCTGGATAAAGATACTCAATGTAAAATCCTTATAAGTGAACGTATTCGTCAGACCACCAATCCATTTCGGTGTTGTCTGCCCTTTGATGGTACGGTCATTGTCATCAATCTTGCCATCAGGTACTCCGTCAGGGCCACTGATATCCGCCAACTTCACATCACCAGCTTCTGCAATCGGGTCCCAATTCAAATGGTCGCCACGGGCTATCTCATCTTCCTGCCAGATTCCAACCATTGTATAATCATAAATCACGCCTATCGGATGTCCAAGGAACCAACGGTTACCCAAGTCGTTCTGTCCGTCTCCATAAAGGTCTTTTATCTCATTCTTATTCCATGAAAATACCAAATTGGAACTCCAGGTAAAATCGCCTGAAACAATATTACGGGAATTCAGTGTCAATTCCACACCTTTATTAGCTGTTTCACCCATATTGGAGTACACGGTATTGTAACCAGTTACTTTAGGTAAATTACGTTTCAGAAGCAAATCGTTGGTCTTTGAGAAATAGACATCAATATTACCTGTCAAACGGTTATTCCAAAGTCCGAAGTCCAGACCGACATTGAAACTCTTTGTGGTTTCCCAAGTCAGATCCGCATTCCCCATCAAATCATTGGGCCATAAACCTGCATTCGAAGCTCCGCCTAAAGCCAACATGCCTGAATCCATCTTCACACGTGACTGATATACTCCGATGGCCTCATTACCCGCTTTACCATAAGACGCACGCAGCTTTAATGTGTTCAACCAATTACTGGAAGATTCCATAAATGATTCACGGGCAATATTCCAACCTAAAGCGACAGAAGGGAATACACCGTATTTGTTATTATCACCGAAAACAGAAGAACCGTCCCGACGCACTGTAAATGTAAACAAGTAACGGCTGTCATAAGAATAATTAATTCGTCCCATTTGTGAAACAGTAGTATAAAGGTCGGTATATGAAGCTACGCTAGGTGTTTCCGCACTACCCATGTTATGCCACTGCTGGTCGTCATTAATAAATTTGCTGGCCATAGCTTGCGAACGTTGATATTTCTTACGTGAAGCGGCATACAAAGCTGTCAAATCCAAATGATGCTTTCCAAAATCACGATTATAAGCAAGGATATTCTCTATGGTATAACTTTGTGTTTCTTCATTCTTTATTTCAGCATAACCGGTCTTATTATTCACCGACTTACCTTCATAATTATTATAACGTTTGGGCATATATGCATAACCACCATTGAATTTATAGGTCAATCCTTTAAGAGGAGAAATCAACTTTCCGAAATCAATCTCGGCATAACCGTTTATATTGATATTCCACTGACGACGCTCGGGATTAGTAGTAGTCCACATCAACGGATTGGTAAACAAAGTTTCACTGTACATCGGATTAATGCAATAGCTGCCGTCTTCTTCATACATTTTTGCATAAGGAGACATAGCCTCAGCCATCAGAAAGTTAACACGTCCACCGTCACGGTTATGAGATACTATATAGGAATTAGTTCCCACCTTCATATAATCAGTCACATTCATATCAATATTCGTACGAATAGAGTAACGTTTGTAGTTGAACCCTTTCAACACACCTTTCTGACTCATATAGTCGGCAGAAACGTAATACTTCACATTATCCGCCCCACCGCCGATACTTACGTTATGGTCTTGGATGATACCAGTTTGCGATACAGCATCAATCCAATCATTCTCTATACCATTGGCCTGATTTTCCGCTTCGTATGCATTCTTCACATAATCATTATACATGGTTTCTCCGGGGTTCTGTGACACATAATCTCTATAACGTTGAGTGATTTGCGCACCATCACAGAAATCTAGTTTATGAGAAAAATCCTCCACTCCGAAATATCCGTTATAACGAATAGTCGGCTTGCCGGAAGTACCACGCTTAGTAGTAATCAAAATAACACCATTCGCACCGTTTGTACCATAAATGGCAGTGGCCGAAGCATCCTTCAAAATTTCCATGGATTCAATATCATTCGGATTGATGTCATTCAATGTACCTCCCGACTTGCTGATAGGCACACCGTCCACAACAATATATGGCCCGGAATTAGCATTGATGGAATTCTGGCCACGCACCAAAGCATCCGGTGCATCGCCCGGAATGGAAGATGTTTGTGTAATAGTAACACCTGCCGCCGCACCTTGAACAGCTTGTAATACATTCGTCACCGGAAGTTTTCCCAAACGCTCCTTCCCTACTGAAGTAACAGAACCGGTCACATCTGATTTCTTCTGCACACCATAACCGACTACCACCACTTCCTCCAACGTTTCTGTATCCTCTTGCAAAATAATGTTAAGTGATTTTCCCGGAATAACTTTCATCTCTTGATTCTTATATCCTATATAAGAAATAACCAATGTAGCTCCTGGAGCCACATTCAATGTAAAATTACCATCGAAATCAGTAATTGTACCATTGGTAGTACCTTTCTCTAAAATACTGGCACCAATAACCGGTTCCCCTGCCGGATCTTTAATAGTACCTGAAACGGATTGTTTCTGTTGCTGGACAGTTTGTACGGCAGTCACAATTTCTTCAGCCATCACACTGAACGGCTGGGTCGCAACGAAACCTGTACAAAGCAATAAGGCAGTCAAAGCCTTTCGATTTCTTAAGAACGAGTTTGATTTCATCGTTTTTCTTATTAAATTAGATTATAGGTAATAATATTATCCGAATAGAGTTGTGATTAGAAACTCCTTGGGCTGAATTTTGTCACATTCCCAATATTAATCGGGAGCAGATTTATTCCTCATAAGCATTATATTTAAAGTTCGTTTTATCTATTTTTCACATTGCAAACTTAAAGCTTTAAAAGAATAAAAAAGGCTAAAAAATAATCAAGAGTAGTAGAAAAATTAAGCATGAACGATTTTTCTATAGTGAATTCCGAAATTTTATATTCCTCTACTTAAAAGGGATAAAAACGGACTACGGGTTAAAATCACTTCAAGCCGTAGTCCTCCTATAATCTAATTCGCAAGTTAATCAGACTTGCTTTATCAGTATCAACAACGCCTGTTGAAAACTATCATTATTTTGTCAATTCTTCATCAGCCACTGCTTCTTCCCAATTAGTAAACATCGGAATCGCTTCATCATAGCCGTCATATCCATAATTTTGCCGCAACCGCGCACCTGTATTAGCAGTAATAGCCGAGTTGGGAATCGGCCAAAACAGATTACGTTTATCTACTTGATAATTCAATTCCTTGTTGGAAACAATAGGCCCATGATTGAAAATATTGTAGCGCGTAGTACGCTTATACCAGTAGCTTCCTCCATTCAAATCCGTACCACTCTGCTTATCCCAAGTAGACAGATTATAAGTTTCTCCCCATTCATCCGGCTGACCACTGCGAGCAAGACACCAAGAAATACGAGTCAATTCAGGCTGTCTCCATTCTTCCAAATACAATTCCCGAGCACGTTCATCAGCAATGTCACCGATAGTTACAGTAGTAAACATCTTTTTGGCATTAGCACGACGACGAACTACGTTCACATCCTCTGCAGCGCCAATCGGGTTACCTTGGTAGAACTTAGCCTCAGCGCGAAGTAAGTAAGTTTCTGCCAAACGGAACAAGTATAGATTACCATTAGACACACTATTGCCCTTGGTTGCTCCATTAAACTGATTAGCCCCCATATTTTCTTCAGCATTTTGATCAAGTATATATACTTTGTACAATGGGGTCGGGAACCAACTACGAATAGTATCAGAACAAAGCAAATCCCCTTTTCTCACCAACAAATCACCTGATTCCGGATCATAATAATCTTCTGGTGCATAAAGCATCATGTTTTTCCCATAATAAGCAGAATTTGGATTATTGTATTTAAGATCCGTCATTTCCATCCAATTACCTATTTCTCGATTATGACGCATATCCTGCCAATCTGTTTCACCATCATAATTCCAAATGGTCTGATTATAATGATAAGAAGTGCGGAAACAACCAATACCACGTCCCATAGCGCGTACCCAATCTAATTTCGCATCATATTCCCCAGCAGTACGTGCATAATTATAAGTTGGAGATCCTAAGTTATGAGGATCACGGATAATACCATTACTCCAATGCACACACATAGCTCGCATCTGCGGATAGGAGATGAAACCTTCAGCATAATAATTCAAAATAGGCATAATCATTTCCGTATTAGAAGCATCAGTTATATTTACTCCACGATGCAAATCCCAAATTACATTACGTTCTACCGGCCATGTTTCCGGATTACCAGAAGAAACATTCGTTCCAAACGGAGCATTCATTAAAGCCAAACCATGATTGTTAATCAAATCGGTAGCTAATTGTTCAGCTTTCTGATATTCACCTACAACTAAATAACACTTGATAAGCAATTGCTTACATGCTTCTTGGTTGACAGTACCTATATAACCGATCTCTTTCTGTGGAGACACATGTTTTACAGCGAATTCCAAATCATGCACCAACATTTGGAAGATTGCCTCTTTACTCGTGGATTTATAGTTTTGTTTAGGTACTTCAATCAGCTTCGTAATTAAAGGTATATCGCCAAACAATAATACACCGTGATAGTAGGCATAGGCGCGATGAAAGTAAGCACGTCCTAAATATTCATCGCGCAAAGTGGGATCCAACCCTTCTACTTTACCTACATTGGAGATAATAGTATTTGCAAAAGTCACACTATTCCATGTGCGGTCCCAGAAACGTGACATAGCATTCTCATCCCCACCACCTTTCATACCGGATGTCGGAGTTATCTTATTGGCAAAATCGTCTTGCATATCGCCCGCATCGGTTTTCCCATACAGACCAATATCTGTCATGAAATAAAGGGAAGCCATAGGCATCACGTTACCATTTCCGTCCATCAGCATTTCTTTCAAGCCATAATCACACATAGCCAAGGCTGATTGCAAACCAGATTCTGTTGTGTAAGTATTTTCGGGATTGTAAAACGACAAAGGGTCCTGTTTCAAAAAATCATCCGTACAGCTAACGTTCACCAAAGCAGTCGCAGCCAGTACCATACATGCTTTTGTAAATATCATATTGCTTGTTTTCATAATATTTTTCAGAAATTAGAGTGTTACATTAATACCAAAGTTAAAAGTGCGTGTAGCCAATCCGCCAGTTTCGGGATCACCATATTCCCAATTATCAAAGGTGCAGACGTTTTTACAACTTGCAGTAAGACGGATGCGGTCTATCATAAATTTCCTAGTCCATTTCTGTGGCAAAGTATAACCCAAAGTTATGTCATCCAAACGAACGAAACTACGGTTGTAAACTTTATCTACACCATTAGCCAGCCCCGTATTGGGACCTGCAGCATTCAAACGACAATAATCATTAGTCGGATTATCAGGAGTCCAATATTTACGAGCTGCCACATTAAAGCCGTTAGTTACCTGTGACCCTCCGTTCTCCTGATTCAACCAATAACCAGCACGGCTCTTGTGTCCCATATAAGAGTATAATGAAACAGAAAGAGTCAAATCCTTCCACAAAGTGAAATCGTTACGTAAATTCCAGTAAACAGGAGGAGCTGTAGTCCCTTGATAAACCTTATCATTATCATTGTAGACAGGTATGCGAGTACCATCTTCCAAAATCCGGTCATCTTCAGTATAGTGATTCACCACTTTCGGATCACCCGGTTTCTGCCCTACCAAAGCAGCAGAAGCAATGTCTTCAGGAGTATTCTGCCAAACTCCATCGGTTTCATAATACCATATAGTACCGATTGCCTGACCGATGAACCAACCATTGGAGGTATCATCCTTCTCTACACCATTCTCGTCATAATCATAGTAGATATGGTTAATTTTATTCTTATTAATAGAAAATCCTACGGAAGTATTCCATGTAAAATTCCTATTTTGAATATTTGTAGAATTCAAAGCGATTTCAAAGCCTTGGTTCTGTACTTCACCCAAATTGGCCATGATGGAACCGAAACCAGAAAAACTCGGCAAACGCTGGCTCATTATCATGTCTGTTGTTTTCTTCAAATAATAATCCATGTTAGCAGTAAGTCTTCCATTCAAAAATGAAAAATCCAAACCGATATTCCACGCTTTAGTCTTTTCCCATTCTAAATTAGGTGCAGCCAAACGACTCATATAAAGTGGATTGACAACGTTCGAGTTACCATTTTGGTAATATACCATACTTCCACCTGCCAGTGACAAATTAGACAACGTAGAGTAAACATCTCCAAATTCACGGTTACCATTAGTTCCCCAAGACAAACGCAACTTACCCATATCCATCCAATCGTGAGCATCAGACATAAAGTTTTCTTCAGAGAATACCCAGCTAAGCCCAACAGATCCAAAGTTACCCCAAGGATTATTAGAACCGAAACCGGAATAACCGTCACGACGGAATGTTCCTGTAAACATATAACGATCCTTGAAGCTATAGAATAAACGCCCCAAATAGGAAGCAGCAGTATAATGAGTATCATTAGTACTAAAGCCACTCTGAGTCTTGTTAGCCCCTTGCGTATAATGGAAACCTAGAGCATCACTCGGCGTGATGTTACGTGCATTAACATTGTCACTCCAATATCGGTGTTCTTCAGCCTCTTGTACTAAGGTTGCGGTGAAATGATGCTCGCCAAATATCTTGTCCCATGTAATGGTGTTGTTCAAATTCCAATCAAAATTTTTCGACCAACCACGATTCACACCTCGATCAGCAGCAGATGCATTAGGCAAATCAGCAGACATCCAATAACGGTCATAGAACCACTGATAACGAGGAGCAATATTGAATTGATAAGAAAAACCTGCTGGCAAAGTAATTTTTGCATTAAAAATAGTATTTAATACGGTATACCCCTTTTCCAAATCGTAATACTGACGATCAAAGTAGTAATTGTACCCACCATTGGTAGGCAAACCAGACATAGGATATTGCTCATAATTACCATTGTTATCATACATGGAAGCATATGGAGAATTACGCAACATATTATTATCCCAATAATTACTTCCAAGAGATACTTGAATATCTCCATCCGAACGGTCCTGGAAATTAACATTCGCTCCTACCTCCAACCAATCTGTAATCTTCGCATTGATTTTCATGTTAGAACGGAAAGCATTGTATTCATTACCCTGTACAGCTCCTTCATTATTAATGTAACCTAATGAAAAGTAATAATTCACACGTTCAGTAGCTCCCGAAATACTTGCATTATAATCTTGATTGAAACCAGTGCGGAAAGTAGCATCATTCCAATCAACCATACGACCATTCAAAAAATTTTCCATCATCATCGGAGAATTATTGAATTCTAAACGACGGGCAAACAGACCAAGCATGGATTCACTTTCACTAAGACCAATACCACTGACACCTATATTGGAAGCCCATGCTTTCTGTTCTGCTTCTGTCAAGGTACGGGGGTCATCATAATAACCAGCTGGATATAACAAATTACCACTACCATCTTTTGCTTGATAGTAGTCATACAAACCATCCTCACCCTGTCCATACGTATAATACATTTTACGCCAGTCCTGATGAAATTTCAAATAACCAGCCGCATCAAAATAATCGCGATAATCTGATTTTCTAGAAACCGAAAGATTAGCACCTACATTAATAACCGGCTTACCCTCCTTACCTTTCTTTGTCGTGATAATAATGACACCGGCAGCAGCTTTAGCACCATAAATAGCAGCAGAAGAAGCATCCTTCAACACATCAATTTGTGCAATATCATCAGGATTAATTTCAGAAAGTTCACCATAAAAAGCCATACCGTCCAATACAATCATTGGGCTTGCATTGGTACCTAAAGAATTCTGTCCACGTAGCAAAATAGAAGCATCACTACCTTTAGCCGATGCATCATAACCTATTTGCAATCCTGGTGTACCGCGCAAAACATCTTGAACAGAAGTCGGATTTTGATCAGCAATCTTGGAAGGGTTAATTTGTACTACCGAACCTGTCAAGTCTTTCTTACGCATTGTACCGTAACCTACCACTACCACTTCTTCCAACATTTCGCTGTCCTCAATCAATGTTAAATTTATTGGTTGTCCTGCTACAGTTTTCATTTCTACCGTCTTATAACCAATATAAGAGATTATTAGTGTAGTGCCAGGAATTACATTCAACGTAAATCTACCATCAAAATCGGTAATTGTACCATTCGTAGTCCCCTTCTCTAGCACACTAGCACCAATTACAGGTTCCCCCGTAGCATCTTTAATAACTCCTGAAACGGATTGTTTTTGTTGCTGAGCAGTTTGAGCAAAAATCATAATCTCTTCAGCCATAACACTAATTGGCTGAGTTACAATGAAACCTGTGCAAAGCAGCAAAGCCATCATAGCCTTTCGATTTCTTTTAAACGAATTTTCTTTCATCGTCTTTCTTTTATAATTAGATTTAATTAAGGTAATAAACTCTCATTCCTAACTCCGAATTGTATATAAAGGCATCCGGACCAAACCTGCAAAGAACCTAAGTCTATGTTTTCATAAGCATTAGAATTTTTAATCTGTTTTATTTTCCCGAGACAAATATAAAAATATCATAAAAGACAAGGGAGGTTCTATAAATTCAATTTGTCATTAGCGAATAGTCAGAACCTCATTAAGGCTACCGCTAATGTGATTTTGCTTTCACAAATTTAATAAATCTTTCTCTAATTTTTGTGCAAATTCCAATGTTTTTTTTGGGGGGGGGTAACCCGTTGAGTATCAATGGCATAAAGTTTTGATACTTACGCGGTTATCCACTCCTTATGATATCTATAAATTTGTGTTAAGCGTGCTATGTTGTAGGTAAGGTTTGTCATCGCGACATTCGCCTTTGCCCTTACAATGCCAATTCCGCGAAACACAAGACCGCCCATCGAACGCTCAATAAAACCAAACACGTGCTCCACACGACAACGAATCTTTGACTTAGAGCAGTTGTTTTGTTTTTGCTCCTCATTTAATGGGCGTCCTCTAAAACCTTTCTCACAGATAACGGGTGTAACCGACTTGCTTACAAAGCCTTCCTCCGTGCCCACATAACCAGCATCAAGCCAAAATATTTCGCCTACCGCATCGTTGTCATCAACCAATTCCGCACCTCGTTTTGAGTCGTGAACAGATGCCGATGTTGTGTCATAACCCATTATCAGTTTTGTTTTACGGCATACTTTTGCGTGGTTCTTATAGCCGTAGAATGTATCTCCGCCCTTCTTTGTCCAACGAGCATCAATATCTTTGTGACACTTCTTGTGAGGATTGTCGTTCCATAAACTATCTCCTTCACCTTTTTTAATTGTCTGGTTTTCATCTCTTGTATTTCGTTGGCGAGGCGATACAACGAAACTTGCATCTATTATCTTTCCTTCATTGACAATCAGACCAAGGCTTTGTAGGTGTGCATAGAATTGCTTGAATAACTCATCATATGCTCCGCATCGTGTCAGTTCTTCTCTATACTTCCATATGGTACGAGCATCGGGAACATCATCGACAGTACAAATACCGATGAAATCACGAAAGCTTGTGCGGTCTTTTATCTGATACTCAGCCTGCTCATCGCTCAATCCGTATAATCGCTGCACAAACATCACCTTGAACATCAATACAGGGTCAATGGGGCGACGACCAGCATTGCTCTTGCGTTCTGCGATTTGCAGCTTGCTTTCAAGAATGGGGCGAAATATCTCAAAGTCAATCATCTTAGAGATAAACTCCAGGGGATTACCTTGCTTGGATAATGCTTCGAGTGTTTGGGCATTCTCAAATAGACTACTACCTGTTTGATTGCGACGATAATTCGGACTTTTCTTCATAATCTCTTCTATTTTGTACAAATATACAAAATAATTCGCTGATTAACAAATGGTTAATTTATAGAACCTCCCACAAGTAGAGAAAAACTGAGCAAGAAGGATATAAAAATCGTTCATAACGAGTTTTTAGTTGTCGTATGCTGAATATGTCATGTACATTAACAGAAATATTTTAGAAAATACTATATATTTGTACTCATAAAAGTACCTTTATATGAAACACACATATTCATTTTCAATCTCATTATTATTAAGTTTTATTTATCTGTTCCATGCATCTGCACAACCTTATGTTATCAAACGCCTAGGAGTGGAAGACGGTATGTCCAGCAATTATGTAGTCAGTGTCACTCAAGATAAAAAGGGTTACTTATGGATAGCAACCGAATCTGGTCTTAACAGGTTTGATGGACGTCAATTCAACATCTATACCAAGAATAATTCAGGATTGAGTGGTAACGAACTGAATGTCGTACTTGCAGACCCCTATGAAAACAAAGTCTGGATAGGCACACAACGAGATGGACTTTGTTATTTTGATTATGAAACAGAAACCATATCACGCATTCCTGCCACGGGCAATTATATGCTCAGTAATGATATCACAGACTTATCTGTTGCTGCCGACAGCGGCTTATGGATCACACATTATCATTTCGGAGTTGATTACTATGATCGGAAAACCAAACTGTTTACCCCCTATTCTTCTAAGAATGTAAAAGGTCTGGAAGGTAATAACTGGGTATCAAAAGAAGACGGTAACGGCAATCTGTACATTGGCCATCATCTCAGAGGATTAAGCATTGTATCCCTTAAAGACCGTACTGCAAAAAATTATCAGCATGACCCCAATAATCCTTATAGCATTCCCGATAATGAAGTACGCGCTCTATGCATAGACAAGAATAAGAATGTATGGGTAGGCACCAACAACGGTCTGGCACTTTTCAATCCGCAAAGCGAAAAATTCATCACATTCAAACACATAGAAGGAAATGAAAACTCATTATTGTCAGATCAGATTCTTGATATCAAACAAATGAAAGACGGCACTCTATGGATATGTACCAACATGGGAGGAGTGAGTATTCTCAATCTCAGGGAAAATACATTTATATCTCCAGAAAAGATTACATTCTCCAATATTACGGTAACGAATGACAACCATGGATTATCCGGACCCAATGCACGAAGCATCATACAAGATTCATTCGGAAATATTTGGATTGGCAACTACCGCGGTGGAGTGGATTTTATCAGTTATGCACAGCCATTATTCAACACCATTGCCTATACTATTGAAAAACAAGGTAAGATCAATAATAAACAAGTATGGGGATTATGGGCAGATAATCACCAAATATGGCTGGGAGGAGAAGGTGAATTAGGAATTTATGAAAAAGGAAAGAAAACCAAAAACTTCTCTTTACACGAATGCCGGCTGCACCCACAAACACATATCAATGTGATTTACCAAGACAAACAAGAACGACTGTGGCTAGGCACTTATAAAAATGGCATATTGCTTTATACTCCCAAAGACGGACGTATCACCCGCATAGGAGATAAAGGCTCGGAGTTCCTCGATATCTGCTCCTTCAGTGAGGATATAAACGGCAAGATATGGATAGGTACCCAAACGGGAATTTATTCTTATTTTAATAACCAATTGTCGTACGAGAAAGAATTAAACGCCCAGTTACCCGATATTATGGTACACGGTATCATACGGGACAAAAACGGGAAATTATGGGTAGGAACATTCGGCAAAGGAGTATGTGTGTTTGATGAAGATGATAAAAAGCTTTATAATTTCACAACAGACCATTCATTTCCATCCAATGCCGTGAATTATATGATGGAAGATTCTCGCAAACGCATTCTTGTTGCCACCCGGGAAGGTATTATTATTTTTAAAGATGTAAGTCAACCTAATGTCTTTGTGTCATTCGGTGCAAAGGAAGGTTTGGAAAACACACAGGTACGTGCCATACAGGAAGACCATGACGGCTATATATGGATAAGCACCAATGGTGGCATTTCTCGTCTAGATGAAAAAAACAAAAGATTCTACAATTATAATTATCATGACGGTATACCTATGGGTGATTTCATGGATGGTTCCACTTGCATCACTCCAGACGGTACTCTGTTTTTCGGCTCCCAAAACGGGGCATGTTATTTCAATCCGCGTGAACTATCATCACCACGCGAAGTTTCCCCTGTTACCATCACCCAATTCTTTATCTATAATAAACAGACAGAAAGCAGGGATACCCGGTTACCGGTTCCAATCAGTAACAGAATTGTTGAGCTACCTTATAATCAAAACACTTTCAACATATCTTTCAATGTGTTGGATTATACACAAAGTTCACAAGTAGAATTTTCATATATGCTGGAAGGACTTGAGAATGCATGGTACAGCACCCAAGGAGATAATCAGGTCACCTTCCGTAACATACCGCACGGCAACTATGTGTTTAAAGTGAAAACCCGATTTCGCAATCAGGAATGGAACGAGAATGCAGCACAACTGACAGTGGTAATTGCTCCTCCCCTTTGGCTTACCTGGTATGCCAAATTGGGTTATGTCATATTGTTTATCTTCGCATTATATGCATTGCTCCGTTTTTATAAACGTAAACTGGACTTAGAGAGTTCACTGGAAGTGGAGCGCAAGCAAAGTCTGAACAAACAAGAACTGAATGAAGAACGCCTGCGCTTCTACACCAACATCACCCATGAACTGCGTACTCCGCTCACGCTGATTCTAGGTCCATTGGAAGACCTGTTGAGTGATGCCACCCTGTCTCCCAAACACGCCAACAAAATCAGCATCATTCATGATAGCGCCACCCGTCTGCTGAATCTGATAAACCGCATACTGGAATTCCGCAAGACCGAGACCCAGAACCGTAAATTATCTGTGGCCAAGGGAGATCTGGGACAATTGGTACAGGAAGTGGGATTACGTTACAAAGAGTTGAATCCCAATAACAAGGTAAATTATCACATTCATATCGAAACAGAAGATACGGAAATCTTCTATGACGCGGACATGATCACCATCATACTGGACAACCTGATGAGCAATGCTGCCAAATATACTTCCGAGGGAGATATCACCTTATCACTCCGTTCAGTAGAAGAGAACCAGATAAAATACACGGAAATCAGTGTCAGTGATACCGGCCATGGCATTGACGCCGAAGCGTTACCACACATTTTCGATCGCTATTATCAGGCAAAAAGCAAATATCAGGCATCGGGTTCGGGCATCGGGCTTGCTCTGGTCAAAGGTTTGAGCGAATTGCACGAAGGAATCCTGAAAGTAGAAAGCGCAGTGGATACGGGAACCACATTCACGCTGCGCCTGCTCACCGAGAATACGTATCCCAACGCTATCCATGCCCAACATGATATGGAAAAGAAGCCGATGGATGCAGAGGAAACCACTATTACCGATACACCAACCGAAAATCATCCCATTGTACTGGTGGTAGAGGACAATGCCGACATACGGGAATACATCCGGAGCTCTTTTACAGATATCTATGAAGTAATCACTGCCAAGGATGGTAAAGAAGGCTGGGAACTGGCACAGGCACGAATTCCCAACATCATTGTCAGTGATATCATGATGCCGGTCATGGACGGTATCGAACTTTGCAAGCGAATAAAAGAGGATATGCGCACCAGCCATATCCCTGTAATCTTACTGACGGCTAAAGATTCTTTACAAGACAAGGAAGAAGGATATGCATCCGGAGCAGATTCCTATCTTACCAAACCGTTCAGTGCCAAGCTACTGCACAGTCGCATCAACAATCTGTTGGAAACCCGTAAGAAAATAGCCTCTTTGCTGGCACTGGCCGATACGCAGCCCAAACAGGAAAGTGCCGTGAGTTCGTTAAACAAACTGGATAATGAATTCTTGCAGAAAATCACGCAAATAATCGAAGAGAATCTGGAAATGGAAAAGATGGATATCGCTTTCATTGCCGACAAGATGTGCATGAGTCACTCCACCCTTTACCGCAAGATAAAAGGACTGACAGATATGTCCGCCAACGAATTTATCCGTAAGGTAAAAATGCGCAAGGGAGTGGAACTGCTGATGTCCGGACAATATACTATTTCAGAAATAGCCTATATGATAGGATTCAGCAGTGTGGCCTATTTCCGCCAATGTTTCAAGGACGAATACGGAATGTCGCCTTCGGATTATGTGAAACAGAAACAGTAGACTCCCTGGCGGATTCTGATCATTGCTTGGAATCATCCTGAGCAGTTCTTCTTTAGAGCTTTATATTTCTGCTGCCACTGCTACCACCCTTCCTGCTGAAATGCCAATGAAAAGTGGTAGCAGTGGAGCAACAATATAAAGCTCGTTTGTTGTAGAACTCTTGGATCAAGTTATAACTGTCACAATCGAATTCAAGTCCAACCTGAACATTCTGTTTCTATTTTTTTTCCAAAGAAAGCAGTATCCCGATCACTTCCGCATAATTCTTTCTGCCGGAAGGAATGTTGTTACCCTTTAAAAACAGGTTATAAATTTTATTCTGCACTTCACCCAACAGGGTACTATAACGCTCATTCCAATACATACGTTTATATTCATAATCCTTCACCACTTCGGGACGGATCGTCTTAATCCATTCACGGAATTCCTCTTCCGTCAACACAGAAGATGCATTGACCAGCACATAGGGCAACAGACCGAAATAGGCACTATAACGCACCGCCGGCCGCTTTGAAGAGCGACAAACCCTGTAAGCCCAATAATTCGCTTCCGCCTCATTACTTACCCCCAACAGGTGAGACAGTTCATGGGCATACGTAAATGGCAATTGTACAGGAAGCAATTCTTCATTCAATTGCGACTCCGCAAAAAAAGGTCCCATATATCCCAATACTCCCACACCCGAATAAAGCGGATTGAACCACACTTGCTTGGGATGCTGATAATCCTGGGGAAGAGCCAAACCATACATAGACGGAACCTGCCGGTAAATCTCCTTTATCTCCTGCTGCATCCTTTCAGGATCCGTTTTCACCTCAGCCGTATAGGACTGATTCAGACTATCTGTATAAGAAGCAAGGAAACGACGGAATGCCTGTTCATCGTAACCGGCAGGTTCCACCTCCATCCGCCGGTAAATATCGTAACGGAAATAATTCAAACCCCACCCCAGATAAAACCAGATATAGACCCATGCCAGCAACTCCACTTCCCTGCCCACAATGAATCTCCAGCTTTTCTTCTTCCGGCGTTTAAGAAAAGGATAAATAATCATCCATAAAATGATTACGACCACTAGCACCTCCTCTAAAGAAAAAGGGAAAACAGAAGCTATAGCGGACAACGCCGCCGACAGCCACGGATAAATATGACGAGCATACCCTTCGGCCATGACGGGAAAAAAACGGCAAAGTACAATGCACAGAAGAAGCAATGCAAGTACTATATATCTCAGAATAGGGAGAAGTTTTGTTTTCATGGATGCAAAGCTACTATCTTTTTGCCATTTTCAGATACAGATGACACAAAGCTTTTATTTTTTAAACACGAACAACGCAGATGATACGGATAAGTATAAAAAACAACTTCGTATCACCTCTGCGTCATTCGCATCTGAAAACAATCAGAATAAATCCCAAGTGCGTATATCATCACTCCAGTGATGGTCTTTCGGGAAAGGCTGTCCGCCCCATGCCTTGGCTTGTGTGCAAGGTTGTGCGGCATCTGTCCAGAACGGATGTGCGGCAGGAAGCCCCAGCGGAAGGAATGCCAGTGATGTCATATAAAGACTGCCGTTATTGGTGTACCAATCCGCCACATTGGGCTGACGGCCTGCAAAACCTATGGTCAGGAAGCCCGCCTCATTGAAGTTCTCGGTGTTGTCATACATCCGGTGCATCACAGAAGTCAGTGCGGCACGCGCCTGTCCGTTGCTCACCCCTTCGGGCAACTGCTGATACCAAGCCATCAGCGCCAAGGGTTGCATAGTGGCCAAACGGTAAGGAATGGAACGGCCGAATACCGGGAAAGTACCCTCAGGAGAAATCAAGCGTTCCAGTACAAGGCTGAATTTCCTAGCACGTTTCAAGGCGCGGTCATAATATTTTTTATAATGAATACGAGTGTATTTCCCTGCATCCTTCATGCCCTGCAACGTTTCCAGATACATGGGATGGAAGACATAACTGCTATAATAGTCGAAAGCGAAAGAAGGGCCGTCCGCATACCAGCCATCTCCCGTGTACCATTCCTCCACCTTGCGGATAGCCGAATTGATACGGTATTCGTCACATTCCGTCCCTGCCTTTGCCAGGAAACTCTCGATGGTAGAAGAAAACAGCAACCAGTTGGTGTAAGGCGGATCTACCCGGCGCAATTGGGTAAATTCTTCAAAATAACGTTTCTTGGTAGTATCATCCAAAGGCATCCAGAGTTGGTCGTAAGCACGCAGAAAGCTTTCGGCCACGTATGCCGCATCTACCAAAGCTTGGCCGTGTCCTCTCCACAACAGATAGTCGGGATTGGCAGGGTCTACTGCATTGGCATAGCTTTTCAAAGCCCATTCACGAAGTTGCTTGCGCATCCGGCCTTCCTCCGTATCATCATCGGGAAGTGTCAGCCAGGGAGCGACACCTGCCATAAGGCGTCCGAAGGTTTCCATATAAGTCACTCCTTTGTTACGTCCATCCCAATTAGGACTCACCTCTACCAGCATATTCTTTTTCAGATTACCTTCCGCCATATTGCTCAGTACGGGAGCTGCCATCTTATAAAGCAGATTGCACCAGTAGGCACGATCCTGATTTTCAGGAGCTTCCAGATAACGAACATATTCACAAGCAGCCAACAGAAAAGCGCCTACCCCGAAATTAGCTTCAGAATCAGCATCGACTACTTGTCCCGGAATAGCCTTCTCACCAATCGGCTGTACGTAACCAATCTTGCCATTCTTCTGCAAAGCAGTCTTTGCCAAATAGTTCCATGCTTTATTTATCACCGGTTTATACACTGCCTCATCCAGATAGCCATTATTGATTCCCCAAAGGAAGCCGTAAGTAAAGAAAGCCGTTCCGCTGGTTTCCGGTCCGGGAGCATGAGTGGGATCCATCATGCTACGGGTCCAATAGCCTTCCGGTTGCTGGATAGCTGCGACTGCTTCGGCCAGTTTCACATACTTGTTTACGAAAAAAGAACGATGCTCGT
>QFCD01000558.1_pt1 | contig 53671 bp, 55 predicted proteins | sample 5346081 | NCBI WGS metagenome assembly QFCD01 (sample SAMN09062251, study PRJNA434731) | Human gut metagenome, whole genome shotgun sequencing project. | isolation source: stool timepoint A gemcode assembly | host: Homo sapiens | collected 2015 | reverse complement strand
CCGAAGCCACCCTGCTGTCCGCGATGGAAACGACTGGCAAGGAGATAGAGGACGACGCATTGCGGCAGGCTATGAAGGATTGCGGCATCGGCACGCCCGCCACCCGTGCGTCCATCATCGAAACGCTTTTCAAGCGCGGCTATATGGAACGCTGCAAGAAGTCGCTTGTCCCCACCGAAAAAGGGCTTGCCCTCTACTCGGTCGTGAAGGCGATGCGTATTGCCGATGTCGCCATGACGGGCGAATGGGAAAAGGAATTGGCACGCATCGAGCGTGGGGAACTGCCCGCCGATGACTTCCGCAGGAAGATTGAGGCATATACACGGGAAATTACCTCCGAACTGCTGTCGTGCGACAAGCTGTTCGCCCGCAGGGATTCCGGCTGCAAGTGTCCCAAGTGCGGAGCGGGGACGATGCAGTTTTACGGCAAGGTCGTCCGCTGCGACAACGCGGAGTGCGGTCTGCCCGTGTTCCGCCTGAAAGCAAACCGCACCCTCTCTGATGATGAAATCAAAAACCTGCTCACCGACGGACACACGAAACTGCTCAAAGGATTCAAGAGCAAGCAGGGCAAGAGTTTTGATGCCGTAGTCGCCTTTGACGGGGACTATAACACGGTTTTCGTGTTCCCAGAAAGGAAAAGTAAAGCGACCTCTGCGAAAAGAAGAAAATAAATGTTTAACTTTGCCACTGGTTCAGAGTAATGAATTGTTCTTCGATACCGGATTACACTCATACTTTGGATTTAGTGGTGGCACTCGGAGGGATACCGGGTGCCTTTTTCTTCTCGTTTTCCAACGATTATCCCTATCATCATTATCAATCCACTAAATTCCAAAGAAATGAACAACAAGAAGAAAAACGAGGGTCGGACCGACTTTTCCTATTACGGTCTGTACCTGCTGGACTACCTCACCACGAACAAGTTCGAACAGGCAGCCGATGAAGCCTTCATCCGAGAAAGAACCGACCGTGCCGCCGAAGCGTATGAACGGGCAAGGCTCGAAGGCTATCCTGCCGACGGGGCGCAGGAACTAGCGATGAAGGTGCTGACGGAGGGCCTTCGCTACTCCAGGCACGCCATCCTGCGCGAAGTCGTGGAGAACGAATTTGCGGGTGAAGTACCGGGAGAAAAATGTGAAGCCTTTACCCAGAAGCTGCTACCGCTTGTCGGAAACGTATTCTCCATCTATGACCTCTCGGACGACAATTTCGCCCTGTCGCCCGAATATGACCTGCTCTACACGGAGCTGACGGGAGCCGTCATCCTCTATATCGAAGAGTATGGCGTTTAACCGCAAACAGAGGCTGAGGGACAACATCGAGGCGATACGGACGGCATTCCTCCTTGACAGGGAACAGCGCACACCCACCGCACGCGAACGGCTCTTGTTAGAGCGTTATTGCGGTTTCGGGGGACTGAAGAGCATACTCAACCCTGCAAGGGAACTGACGGATGCCGTCCACTGGGCGAAGTCCGACCTCGAACTGTTTGCCCCTACCGTGGAACTGCACAGGTTGCTGCGGGAGAACACAAAAGACGAGACGGAGTACAAACGGTATATGGATGCCATGAAGCAGTCCGTGCTGACCGCCTTCTATACCCCGCCGGAGATAACCGGGACCATCGCGGACGTGCTGCATGAACACGGCATCCGTCCCGACCGGGTGCTGGAGCCGTCGGCAGGTGTCGGTGCATTCGTGGACGCCGTGCTGGAGAACAGACCGGACGCGGACATCATGGCTTTTGAGAAAGACCTGATGACGGGCAAGATACTGAAGCACCTGCATCCCGGACAGAAAGTAAGGGTACAGGGCTTCGAGAAGATAGAAAAGCCGTTCATGAACCATTTTGATTTGGCTGTCTCCAATATACCATTTGGCGATGTGGCGGTGTTCGACCCGGAATTTTCGGGCAGCAAGGATCCTGCAAGGCACTCGGCGGCACGGACGATACACAATTACTTTTTCCTGAAAAGCCTTGACGCGGTGCGTGAAGGCGGAATCGTGGCGTTCATCACCTCGCAGGGGGTACTGGATGCCCCGACCAACGCGCCCATACGCGAGTATATGATGAACCATACCAATCTGGTGGGCGTAGCCCGCCTGCCGAACAACCTCTTTACGGATAACGCGGGAACGGAGGTGGGCAGCGACCTGATTATCCTGCAAAAGAACAGCGGAAAGAATGGTGAACTGTATTACAACGAAAAACTCTTCGTGCAGACCGAACAGACCCCTATCGGCACTTCCGTAAATGGGTATGTATGGAGCATCGGCTCGCTTTCACACACGGATTTGATCAGAAGTACCGACCCGTACGGGAAACCAGCCTATAAACTCCTGCACCGTGGGGACATCGCACAACTGGCGGAAGACTTGCGGGAGCATCTGAAAATAGAACTGCAACAACTTGACAGGAAACTGTATGAGAAACACAGCCTGCATCCGACAAAGGAGGAAAGCACGGCTGCGGAAGTGCAACCTGCTCCGAAAACAGAAAAGGTATCACCTTCTGTAATAGCCCCCGTTTCTGTAATTGAGCCTGTCAAGGGAGTGGAGAAGCCGCAGGCACAGCCCATAGAGGAAAAGCCGGAGATTGAGCCGCGCCAACCCAACCATTCGTCAGCCGTGCAGCTTACCCTGCTCGACCTTTGGGGTATGCCCATAGAGGAACCGGCAAAAAAGAAAAAGGCAGCGAAAAAGGAAAGCAAGCCGAAGCCTATGCCGTCCACGCCTAAACCGCAGGTCAAAGTTACTCCACCCGTTGAAGCCGCCAAGCCGGTAAACGGTAATAAGGAAGAAAAGCCGGAAAATGCCGAAAAGCCAAACGACCCGGACGACATTTACGCCACTCTGGATTGGGAAACCAATCCTCCCATCAACGGCTTCTATGAGACAATGATGAGTCTGACAGCGGAACGGCGCAAGGCCCTACGGCTTGAGGCAGAACGGCACAGGCAGGAACAACTGAAAAAGATGGGTATCAAAGACACGTTGAACCCTGCTTTTGCGCCTTCTTCGGACAATATGGATAAAAAGCCGGAACAAACGGAAGAAATAAAGCAACCTGAAACACCGGCAGAAGTTGTGCCTACTTCCGAAACGGTTGCCACTTCCCTGTTCCCGGAATTTGAAACGGAAAAGCCGAAAAAAGAAGCCCTCGACCTTACGCCGCGTCCCTATCACCGCACGCCGGAAATGCACCTGCGTGAAGGGTCGCTGGTGGCAAACAGGGCACGCGACATCGGTTATCTGAAGGACATTACTCCCTACGGTGCAACCTTCCAGCCGCTTGGACTAACCGGTTATCAGAAAGAGAAAGCGTTGCTGTATGTATCGCTCCGTGACGCATACGAGCGGTTGTACCGCTATGAATCGAACAGACGTGAGGAAAATGTACCTTGGCGTGAACACCTGAACACCTGTTACGACGAGTTTGTCATGCGTTATGGCAACCTCAACGCCAAACAGAACGTGAAACTGGTGATGATGGACGCCGGAGGGCGCGACATCCTTTCGCTGGAACGTGCGGAGGACGGCAAGTTCGTCAAAGCGGACATCTTCGACCGTCCCGTTTCCTTCTCGGTGGAGAACCATGCCAACGTCGGTTCTCCGGAAGAAGCCTTGTCTGCATCGCTCAACAAGTATGGTACGGTCAATCTCAACTATATGCGGGGGATAACAGACAGTACGGAAGAGGAGCTTCTCAATGCCCTCAAGGGGCGTATCTTCTACAATCCGCTCGTAACCGGTTACGAGATTAAAGACCGCTTCATCGCGGGAAACGTGATAGAGAAGGCGGAGCGTATAGAGGCATGGATGGAAAATAATCTGGAAAGCGAAAGATTGCCGGAAGTGAAACAGGCTTTGGAGGCTTTGAAGGAAGCCGAGCCGCAGCGTATCGCCTTTGAAGACCTCGACTTCAACTTCGGTGAACGCTGGATTCCCACGGGCGTGTATGCCGCCTACATGAGCCATCTTTTCGACACGGACGTGAAAATCGCCTATTCCGCCAGCATGGACGAGTTTTCCGTGGCGTGCGGCTACCGCACCATGAAGATCACGGACGAGTTTCTGGTAAAGGGCTATTACCGGAACTATGACGGTATGCACTTGTTGAAACACGCTTTGCACAACACCTGTCCCGACATGATGAAAAGTATTGGCAAAGATGAGAACGGCAACGACATCAAGGTGCGTGACAGCGAGGGCATACAGCTCGCCAACGCCAAGATTGACGAAATCCGCAACGGGTTCTCGGAATGGTTGGAAGAGCAGTCGCCGCAGTTCAAGGAACGGCTCGTGACAATGTATAACCGCAAGTTCAACTGTTTCGTGCGCCCGAAGTATGACGGTTCGCACCAGACGTTTCCCGACCTCAATCTGAAAGGATTGGCAAGCCGGGGTATTCAAAGCGTTTATCCGTCGCAGAAGGATTGCGTCTGGATGATAAAACAGAATGGCGGCGGAATATGCGACCATGAAGTCGGAACAGGTAAAACACTGATAATGTGTATTGCAGCGCATGAAATGAAGCGTCTGAACTTGGCGCACAAGCCGATGATTATTGGTCTGAAAGCCAATGTCGCGGAGATTGCCGCCACTTATCAAGCTGCCTATCCGAATGCCCGCATCCTCTACGCTTCGGAAAAGGATTTCTCGACCGCCAACCGTGTGCGTTTCTTCAACAACATCAAAAACAATGACTATGATTGCGTCATCATGTCGCATGACCAGTTCGGCAAGATACCGCAGTCACCGGAGTTGCAGCAACGCATCCTGCAAGCGGAGCTTGACACGGTGGAGGAAAACCTCGAAGTCTTACGGCAGCAAGGCAAGAACGTGTCGCGGGCGATGCTGAAAGGATTGGAGAAGCGCAAGCACAACCTTGTGGCGAAGCTGGAGAAAGTGGAACACGCCATCAAGTCGCGCACAGATGACGTGGTGGACTTCAAACAGATGGGCATCGACCACATTTTCATAGACGAGAGCCACCAATTCAAGAACTTGACTTTCAACACCCGGCATGACCGTGTGGCGGGGTTGGGAAACTCGGAGGGGAGCCAGAAAGCCCTGAATATGCTTTTTGCCATACGAACTATACAGGAGCGTACGGGCAAAGACTTAGGGGCTACGTTCCTGTCCGGCACGACTATTTCCAACAGTCTGACGGAATTGTACCTGCTCTTTAAGTACCTGCGCCCGAAGGAACTGGAACGGCAGGACATCCGCTGTTTCGACGCATGGGCGGCTATCTTCGCCAAGAAGACGACCGACTTCGAGTTCAACGTGACAAACAACGTGGTGCAGAAGGAGCGTTTCCGCTACTTCATCAAAGTGCCGGAGCTTGCCGCCTTTTACAACGAAATCACCGACTACCGCACGGCGGAGGACGTGGGTGTGGATCGTCCGCACAAGAACGAGATACTGCACCACATACCGCCTACACCCGACCAAGAGTATTTCATCAAACAACTGATGGAATTTGCCAAGACAGGTGACGCGACGTTGTTGGGCAGGTTGCCGCTGTCTGAAACGGAAGAGAAGGCTAAGATGCTCATCGCTACCGACTACGCGCGGAAGATGGCTTTGGATATGCGCATGATAGACCCCAATTACGAAGACCACTCCGACAACAAGGCGAGCCACTGCGCCAAAATGATAGCGGAGTATTACCACAAATACGATGCGCACAAAGGAACGCAGTTCGTGTTCTCCGACTTGGGTACATATCAGCCGGGGGAAGGATGGAACGTGTACAGCGAGATAAAACGCAAGTTGGTGGAGGATTACGGCATACCGGCAAGTGAGGTGCGCTTCATTCAGGAGTGTAAGACGGATAAGGCTCGTAAGGCGGTGATAGATGCCATGAACGCAGGGACAGTGCGAGTGCTGTTCGGCTCCACAAGTATGCTCGGAACGGGCGTGAATGCGCAGAAAAGATGCGTCGCCATCCATCACCTTGATACACCGTGGCGACCGTCCGACCTGCAACAGCGTGACGGACGGGGTGTTAGAGCCGGGAACGAGATTGCTAAGCATTTTGCCGAGAACAACGTGGATATCATCATCTACGCGGTGGAAAAGTCGCTGGACAGCTACAAGTTCAATCTGCTGCACTGCAAGCAGACGTTCATATCGCAGCTCAAAAGTGGAGCGATGGGCGCACGTACCATCGACGAGGGAGCAATGGACGAAAAATCGGGTATGAACTTCTCGGAGTATATGGCGTTGCTCTCCGGCAATACCGACCTTTTGGATAAGGCGAAATTAGAGAAGCGTATCGCCTCGCTCGAAGGGGAACGCAAGTCGTTCAACAAGGGCAAGCGCGATTCGGAGTTCAAGCTGGAATCCAAGACGGGAGAACTGCGCAACAACACGGCTTTCATCGAAGCCATGACGGAAGACTGGAACCGTTTTCTTTCCGTTGTGCAGACTGATAAGGAAGGCAGCCGCCTTAATCTTGTCAAGGTGGACGGCGTGGATTCAACGGATGAGAAGGTCATCGGTAAGCGTTTGCAGGAAATCGCCAAGAACGCCACGACTGGTGGACTGTACAAGGCTGTCGGGGAACTTTACGGCTTTCCGATAAAGGTGGTCAGCGAGAGGACACTCAAAGAAGGTCTGGAGTTCACCGACAACCGCTTCGTGGTGGAGGGGAACTACAAGTACACCTACAACAACGGGCATCTGGCGATGGCAGACCCGATTGCTGCCGCACGAAACTTTCTGAACGCATTGGAGAGGATTCCGACCATCATCGACCAGTACAAGTCTAAGAACGAAGTGCTGGAAAAGGAGATTCCGCAGTTGCAGGAGATAGCGGGCAAGGTGTGGAAGAAGGAGGACGAGCTGAAACAGCTGAAGTCCGAACTCGCCGCACTGGACCGCAAGATACAGCTTGAGCTGGCTCCGGCTCAGGAAAACACAGAAGAGAACCGGCAAGGCAACGAGAAAAAACAGACGGAACAACAGCCGGAAAGCCCGCACGTGGACTTTGTACGCAGTCATTTAATTATAGGGAGACCCGGTTTATCGGAATCCAAAGGTGTAAAACTTTAATATCGAAGTCTTGACAGAAAAAGCCAGTGGTTGAATTTTTCACCACTGGCTTTAATTCTAATAATTTTTCAATCTAATATGACCGAATCTATAACGTTAAATCATAGATTATGTGTCTATTTGTGAAGAAAAAGACGTAACTTTGTATCAAAATCAAATAAGCATAACAATGGAACCATCTATATACAGTTTTTCACTTTATACCGCACTGCCGTTGATGTTATTCTTCGGCTTTTATTTTTTGTTTGCAAAGACTCCTGAAAAGAAAATTTTCAAGAATTATCTCCGCTCTCGACAGATTATGGGTATAGCTATGCTACTGCTTTCGGCAAACTATTCGGTACATTTCTTCTTTGGTATCCGATTCAAAAATGCGGATTCTGCCATATTGATGAACATGTCCACATACTTCCTGTGCTATTCTCTGTTCAGTTCGGCATTGATAATGTTGCTTGATCGTTTTTACATTACCAAACGGCGTGTGTGGACACATATCATTTTATGGATTATATTCTCAACTCTTTCCGGAGTTGTGTTGTTCCTGTTGCCAAGCGGAATCATGCAAAAAATCTCTTTATTTGCTTTAGCTGTATGGTTAGTCGTTTTTGGAATCGTTTTAGCTCGCAGAGTCATAATTGCATATCGTAGAGCCATTCGGATTTTCAATGAAACTCAGGCGGATGATATAGGCACATATATCGAATGGCTTTCCATATTCACTTATTGGGCTGTTATCTTCGGTGTCGGATGCGGATTGCTGACATTTCTGCCAGACAAATATGTTTTTATCTGGATTTTGTCGTCAATACCGTTCTACAGCTATCTTTTCTACAGCTATCAGAACTACCTGCTGTTCTATGAACAGGTGGAAAATGCTTTTGAGCAAGATATACAGTCTGAAGAAGAACTTCTGGCAGATACGGAAACAGAACCTGAAATAGTTTCTGAGAAAGAAGTTCCAGTGTCCTATACAGAAATTATAGAGAAAGTGGCCAACTGGATAAAGACAGACGGCTATGTCCAGCAGGGACTTACCATAAAAGAACTGTCCGAAATACTTCATACGAACCGTACCTATCTTTCCGCTTATATCAAGACTACGTATAAAATGACATTCCGCGAATGGATAACCGGTCTCCGGTTGGAGTATGCGAAAAACATACTGAAGGAGCATCCGGAAATCAATATACAGAAGCTGGCTGAGTCTTCCGGTTTTCTTTCCCGCAGTAACTTTATCAAATCATTTACAGAGAAGGAAGGATGTACGCCTGGCAAGTGGAAAAAAGCAAATCTGGAATAATTTGTGTGGTAAAAAGCCGATGAAAAAGGTCTCAGAAGCTCATTTTCAAAAAGTGCTCAAGCGACAAAAAAGTGCTAATTCGACAAAAAAAGTGCTCAAACGACAATTTGAAAAGTGCTCAAACGACAATTTTTATAAAACGCTGTATTTCAACAGAAAAAGTTTTTGTAATATTTTGGGCACTGAATGGCATTTATTACCTTTGGAGAAGACAAAGATAATAAATTCAAGTTTATATGAGCAGAAAAATCACTTTTCTCACCCTGTTTCTGTGGCTGATGACGGTAACTTTTCCTGTCATTGCGCAGCAGAAAGCAGACACGACCTACACCTTCCGGTTCGTTCCGCAGAAGGACATGTTCTACGTGCCTTGGAATGGCAATGACACGGAACTTGCCCGCCTGTTGGAATGTATCGAAAACAACAAAGCAACAATTCTTGACGGCAAACTGCCGCTATTGGTTGACGGATATTGCAATTCGCAGAGCAGTGAAGTCAAGAACCTTGCAACAGCGAAGATTCGTGCCAACCGTGTGAAATCAGAACTGATTACACGAGCGAAAATCAAGGAAGAAAACTTCATTACCCGCAATCATGTGACAGAGGGTGATTTTGTCACCGTGCGCCTGACGGTACCGGTAAAGGAAACAGCCGTGACGGATGCGGAAGCAGAAGCACGACGCAAGGCGGAAGCCGAACGCTTAGAAACCGAGAAGCGTGCCGAACAGGAACGGCTTGCCGAAGAGCAGCGCAAGGCGGAAGAAGCCCGACTTGCCGCTGAAAAGGCAGAAGCCGAGAAAGCCGCTCTACAAAATACACTTGCCGACACGCTGTCGGAAACCAAAATCACAACTGATTATCATCTCTCCCTGCGTGCCAACCTGCTGCGCTGGGCTACCTTGACACCAGATTTAGGACTTGAATGGCGCATCTGTCCATCGTGGGGCATTGCCGTAAACGGCTCGTGGACTTCTTGGAGCTGGAGTGACAAAGACCGCCGCTATGCACTCTGGGAAGTGGCTCCGGAAGTACGTTACTATATGGGTGAGAAGAAAGCCTGGTATCTGGGTGCGATGTTCAAGGCCGGACAGTTCAACTACAAGCTCTCCGAAACAGGCAAGCAGGGCGACCTGATGGGTGGCGGCATCACCGCCGGCTATCAGCTGCGACTAAACAAGGCATTAGATCTTGATTTCAACCTCGGTTTGGGCTACCTGAATGCCGATTTCGAAAAATATGAAGTCATCGATGGTGTGCGCGTGCGCTGTGGCAACGAGACAAAAAATTGGTGTGGCCCCATCAACGCCGGTGTGACATTGGTATGGAAGTTATTCTAATACGGAGGAATAGAGTATGAAAGCAAGACAATATATAAATATGGTAGGAATGGCAGCCGCCGTGCTGCTCTCTTCCTGCGTGAAGGACACGCTTTATGACACGCCGCATCCCGACTATGGGAAGATTGCGGTGACAGCCGACTGGTCGGCACGCGGTGAGGGTATCGACATACCTACCACATGGACGGTTACCATGGGTGACTATACGGGTACGGAGACTTCCGCCACCCATGCCCCCGACCATCTGTTTGCTCCGGGCAGCTACACCCTTGCGGTGTGGAACCCTGCTGAAGGAATCATGGTAAATGGTACCACCGCCACCATTGCCGCAGCCACGGGAAACCGGGCAGGAACGGATGCCTTTGTGAACAATGCCCCGGGATGGTTCTTCACCTATACGAAACAGGTGAGCATCGAGAAAGACAAGGACTATCCGCTGACCGCCGCAATGAAGCAGCAGGTACGCGAACTGACGCTTATCATCAAACCGACGGGGGATGCCGCCGGACGCATCACGGAGATTGTTGCCCATCTGACGGGTGCAGCCAGAACTCTCGATTTCGCTACCGATACCTACGGAGCCGCTTCAAACGTCGTGCTGCCCTTCACCAAGATAACCGAAGGTGACGATGCCGGCAAGTGGAAAGCCACGGTGCGGTTGCTGGGTGTGACCGGCACGGAACAACTGCTGACGGGTGAAATCCGCTATGCGGACGGCAACCCGACCCCCACGACGCTGAAAAGCGACATCACGGAAGCCCTCAAGGGGTTCAACACCGGAAAGGGCGAATCGCTGACCCTCGGCGGAACGCTGGTTGAGACTCCCGAAGGCATGGAAGTGGACGGAGTCGAAATCAACGGCTGGGAAGAAGTGAAAGGTGATGATGTAAATGCCGATTTGTAAATAATTAGCAAACCGAACGCAGAAGCAAAGCTTGCTTTGATTTTGCTAAGGTGCAGCAATTATTGAAATGGAATTTAACTAATATAATAACAGAATATAATGAAGACAAGATTTTTTGCACTTGCGATGCTCGCCCTCGCACTGGTAGCCTGCAACAACGACAACGAGAACCTGAACGGTGACCCCGTGGCCGCCCAGTTTACCGCCGACATCGCCCCCGCCACCCGCGCCAGCGGAACCACCTGGACTGCCGGCGACCGTATCGGCATCACCGACATCGGCAACGATTCCCAGTACGGCAACGTGCCTTTCATCCTGAAAAACGGGAAATTTGAGGCAGAAGGAAAGGTTATCTATATCGAAGATACAAAGACCCATACTTTCCGCGCCTACTATCCGTACAACGCGGTGGGAGGCATCCTCGCAGCCACGACCGATGCCACGGCGCAGCAGAACCAGCCTGCCATCGACTTCCTCTTTGCTTCAGGAGCCACGGGAGACAAAAACAACCCGGTAGTAAGCTTCACCGACAAAACCGCCAAAGGCGGTGAAGACAACTCCTTCCACCACCGCATGAGCCAGATAACCCTTACCTTCGAGGCGGGCGACGGCGTGAATTTCAGCGTGGTCAAGCCTGAACGTTACACGCTGGACGGATTGTTACTCACCGGTACGTTCAACACGGCCGACGGTATTGCCACCGCAGACAACGGGGCACAGACCGGAGAACTGACCATGAATCTGGCAGACGGCAATCTCACGTCATCGATCATCCTCTTCCCGCAGACAGTTGCATCCCTGCCGTTGGTTGTGAATTACAAAGGTCAGGAATATCATGCCACACTCACCATGCCCGAAGGCGCACTGCAGGCGGGCAACAACTATACCTATACCGTCAAGGTACGCAACAAAAGTCCTTGAAGTCAGCGAAGCCACCATTGCAAAGTGGAACGATATAGACGGCGGAGAAGTGGGTGCTGGCCTGTAGGACGTTAATAATTAATCGATTAGAATGAAGAATTATGAGGCATAGATTATTTATCCCCGCGGCCACCGCCCTGCTGCTCGGCCCTCGCCGCCTGCACGCAGGACGAACTTGCTGACGATAACCGTCTGCCCGAAGGTGAATACCCCGTAGTCATCCGTGCCACCGGATTGTCCGTAGAGGCAACGCCGCTGGCAGCCCCCTCCACCCGTGCCACCGTGGACGGCGACTGGCAGGGCGTCACTTCCGTGGCACTCAAGATGGGCGATGCGGTAAAGGAATACACCGTAACGGCTTCTACCGATTTCAAGAGTGCCACGCTTTCACGTGAGAACGACCCGCACTACTGGACCAGCCGCGACCCGATTACCGTATCGGCATGGTGGCCCTTCGACAATGCCGACATCACACAGATGCCTGCCGTGAAGGTGGCCGAAGACCAAAGCAAATTGGCTGACTTTCAGAACAGCGACTTCATCGCCGCTGAGAACAGGAAGGTGGAATTTAACAACCCGACTCTTGAATTTACCCACCGCACGGCACGCGTGGCAATCGAACTGAAGCCCGGTACGGGATTCACAAGCGTGGACGGTGCCACGGTGAGCCTCGTGAGCCTGTCCGCCGATAACGGCAACCCGACCGCCATCAAGACCTACAACGCAAGCGGCAACACCTACGAGGCACTGACCGCCCCGCAGACCGTTGCGGCAGGCAAGCCGTTCATCAGGGTGGAACTCGGCGGCGGCACCTTCTACTTCCGTCCGCAGAACAACGTCGTATTAGAAGCGGGCAGCCGCTATAAATATACCGTTAAGGTGAACGCCACCGGCCTGACGTTAGAGGGTTGCACTATCGGTGACTGGGCTGACGGCGGCGGCGAGAGCGGCGAGGCTGAGGATTTGGGCTATTCTATACAGAACGACGGCAGTTACACGGTCTATAACGCCGACGGCCTGCTGGCATGGAACAAAGCCGCACAAAAAGATGAATCGATAAATTGCACCCTCACCGCCGACATCGACCTGACGGGTAGGGAATGGACACGGATAGGCACATGGCCAGTCTACTCCGGCGTCTTTAATGGGCAGGGACACCGCATTACGGGATTAAACTTTTCAGCAGCGACTACTGAACTTTTTGGGTTATTAAATGAACGTGGAGTGATAAAGAACCTACAACTCATAGATGTGAATCTGTATGGCAGTAGTGGATCAGCAGCTGGAATAGTGGAGCAAAATCATGGCCAAATCATTGCCTGCTCTGTGACGGGAAAAATTTCTGCATATGGTAGAACTTGTGGTATAGCCGATTTAAATTATGGCAGATATCACCGCTTGCTGGTTCGACGGCACATTGAAAGAGTATGAATCTGGAGCTATAGTGCGTTATAACTACAAATATAACTTCCTGTTATTGGGGAGGCAATGCCGGGCAAGGAGTATTCCGTATATGGAGGAACGGTAGATGCCACGAAGGTGGACGGCGCGACCGTGAAATGGCAGACAGCCGTCGACGGCATGAACACCGCCCTCACCGCTGGCGACTACCAGTGGGTACTCGGCACCGACGGTCTGCCCGTATTGCAAAAGAAACAATAACGAACCCTAAACAACACGCATCATGAAACGAACAACCATCCATACATCCGCAGCCATCGCCCTGCTGCTCGGCCTTGCCGCCTGCACGCAGGACGAAGCGGGCTTCCTGCCGGAAGGGGCGGAAGGCACATCCCATCGTCTTTACCGCCACGGGGCTGAACCCCGCTGCGACAGCCATCGCCAATACCCGTTCCACCGTGGACGGCGACTGGGAGGGTGTGCAGAGCGTGGCAGTCCTGATGGACGGTACGGTGAAGGCATACGACGTGACGCCCTCCACCGCCGACCCCACCAGCGCCACGCTGACCTCCACCGACCCGTACTACTGGACCAACCACAACGACATCACCGTCACAGCGTGGTGGCCCTACACCGCTGGCGAGACAACTCCCACCTGCGGTAAAGGTAAAAGCCAACCAAAGTGCCCAGAAAGACTTTGAGGGCAGCGACCTCATCGTAGCCGACGGGCAGACGGTGACCTACGGTAGCCCCACGCTCCGCTTCACCCACCGCACGGCGCGGGTGACCATCGTTCTGACGGACTACACCGAGGGGCTGGCATCCGTGCAGCTGACGGGTCTCTCCACCGAAGGCGACAACCCGGATATAATCGTCCCCGTATGACAAGGGCAGCAACACCTACATCGCCCTCGTAGCCCCGCAAAGTGTGGCAGCTGGCACGACCTTCATTACGTGCACCTTCACTAACGGCAAGACCTTCGTTTATAAGATGAAGAATGCTACCGACTGGCAGGCGGGCGGTGAATATACCTACACCGTCTCCCTCGCTGCGGCAAAAGACCTGGGCTATACCATAGAGAGCAACGGCAGCTACACCGTGACCTCCGCCGATGGCTGATGAATATAGCCGAATTAGTGAACGGAGGTAAGACCGACATTAACATTACCCTCGACACAGACATTGACCTCACAGGCAAAGACTGGACGCCGATAGGCACAGACTACGACAACTCATACAAAGGCACCTTCGACGGTGGCGGCCATACCATCACGGGGCTGACCTTTACGACAAATGACGAATATGCGGGTCTGTTCGGCTGGCTCAATAGAGCTGGTACGGTGAAGAACGTGGTGATGGAGGGCGTACAGATAACAAGCAATCAAATAGATGGCGGCAGTATTGGCGGCGTGGTAGGATCTAGCTGGGGCACCATTGAAAACTGCTCGGTGTCGGGCAGCGTCAGCGGCACGGTGTATGTCGGCGGTGTGGTGGGTGTTCAAATAGGCGGTTCCATCACCGGATGCAGTTCCTCTGCCACAGTGAAGGGAACGGTCGATGTCGGCGGCGTGGCAGGTCAGACGAATTCGAGTGCCACCCTGACCGCTTGCTATGCCACGGGCAACGTGATCATAGAAATAGACCCCAAAAAGAATATCGCTGGCGGCAGTCTGGTGGGAATGAACGCAGGAAGCAGCCTCCTTGCCTGCTATGCCACGGGCAACGTAACCAGTACGGGTAGTAGCACCGGCATAGTACATATCGGCGGCTTTTTGGGAAATAACTACACCACCGTGACCGCCTGCTATTGGAAGAACAATCATGAACAAGGCATCGGCTACAATAGAGAAAACCGCCCCGAAGCCACGAAGGTGGACGGCACTGTCGTTACCTGGCAGAATGCCGTTGATGCCATGAACACCGCCTTGCAGAACGCAGGCTCAGAGTGGCGTTACGAACTTAACGGAGCATTGCCTACCTTGAGGAAACAGTAAGCCGTTGCGGGCGGAAATGTTCCGCCCGCAACGAACATTAACCGAAGTATAACCCCAATAAAAAAAGGAGGACGTGATGGAACACACGGAGAATCCACCATATAGGTTTTGGCATCAAGGCATTGTTAATAATAATATAGACTCCAGTGTAAATATGGAAGCTGTAAGCCGGACATTGCCAAGATTGGTGCTCATTAAAGGCAACAAATCAAGTAATTAAATTAAAAACATGGGACTTTTTCACAGGGACAAGAAAAATAATGACGATGAGCCGGACAGTGTTCAAACCAATGTAAGCGGTTGAGCAAATACATCTTGTCATAATATCCTTTCCCGCTTATCTTTGTGTGCAAAAAGGATTTATGGCAAAATATATGACAAGGGAGGAGTTTTTCCATATTCTTCTTCGACAACGCCAAAGCAACTTAACGGTAAAGGACTTTTGTGCGAATGAAGGATATAACCGTTCCCAGTTTTACGACTGGCGCTCACGTTTCAATATCTCGGACGAGGAGCTTAAATCCGGAAGTGTTCCCACAGCTGGCATGGATGGTTTTGTTCCGATAAGCATAGACAACAACAATGTATCTGCACCAACGTTTCAGTCCCAACCTGCCTTGTGTCCGCAAAAGACAGAGAAAACTTCCGGTAAATGTACTGACAACTCGGAAATATCCCTGGAGCTTCCCAACGGGATTAAAATGAAATTTAAGGGCACGGGTGGCTGTAAAGCCGCTTTGAGCCTGCTCACTAAACTGTGTGGAACATGTTTTGCCTGAACGACTCCACGCGTTACTTTTTATGCCCCGGCAGTACCGACATGCGTAAGGGCATGTTCAGCTTGAGCGGTCTGATCCGGGAAAAAATGAACGGGGATGTCCGGAATGGAGATGTGTACATTTTTATCAACAGGCTGAAAAACCGTATAAAGCTTCTGCACGCAGAAACGGGAGGTCTGGTGATGTACGAGAAACTGCTTGAGGAAGGAACTTTTAAAATCCCCGCTTATGATCCTGAAACCCACTCGTACCCCATGACATGGAGTGATCTTGTCATCATGGTGGAAGGCATCAACGAGGACAAACGAAAGGGAAGGCAAAGACGGCTCTCCGATCAGAAAAGACACTGGCAAATATCTGTAAACAAATAGCTTGCCGGCTTGCTTTTCCGGTTGTTTTTCACTACCTTTATACAATCAAACAGGATATTGAATGACAACGAAAGAAGATATGCCGAAGCGGGTGACGGACCCCATGCTGGAACAGCTTGCCTTGCTGATGGAGACAAACCGGAAGCAAAGTGAGATCATCGAGTCCCAGGCCAAGACCATAGAGGAGCTCCGTGCCACGATAGTTGAACTGAACGCTTCCCTTGCATGGTTGAAAAGGAAAGTGTTCGGGAAGATGAGTGAGAAATGCAATCCTATAAACAACGGGGACCCCATGCTCCCTTTTGATTACGGCGACTTGGGACAGATAGAGGCGGAAATCGAAGCGGCCAGAAACAAGGCGGCGCAGATTATCACCCCCAAACCCCAAGTCGCCGGTAAAACTCCACGCCGCAACCGGATCATCATGGACGACCTTCCGGTCGTGACGGTTGTCATCGAGCCGGAAGACCTCGACCTTGGCAAATACGTCAAGATAGGCGAGGAACACACCAGAACCCTTGAGATGAAACCCGGGTATCTCTATGTAAAAGACACGGTACGCCCCACGTATGCAATCAAAGACGAAACGGAGGCAGTTGAAAACGGGAAGCGGATGGTAGTTACCGCTCCTTTGCCGTTGATGCCCATATATAAAGGTATGCCCGGGGCTTCCATGCTCGCGGAGATACTTTTACAGAAATACGAGTATCACGTTCCGTTTTACCGGCAGGTCAAGCAACCGGAACACCTGGGAGTGAAACTGTCGAGAAACACGTTGAATGGCTGGTTCAAGCCGGTCTGTGAACTTTTAAGACCTCTTTACCTTGAACTCAAAAAGAAAGTCCTCTCCTCTGACTACATACAGGTGGATGAAACCACTCTCCCGGTCATAGACCATGACAGGCATAAGGCGGCAAAGGAGTATATCTGGATAGTACGAGCGGCGGTGCCGCGCCTGCTCTTCTTCCATTATGCCAACGGATCGCGTTCTCAAAAGGTGGCGGTCGATCTTTTGAAAACGTTCAAAGGATACCTCCAGTGTGACGGCTACTCCGCTTATGACGCTTTTGAGAACCGGAAGGACGTGCGCCTGTGCGGATGTCTCGCACATATCAGACGCCACATAGAGTCATGCAGGGAAGAGAACCGGGAATATGCCATGCAAGGACTTAAATTTATACAAGATCTGTATAACGTGGAGTATATGGCTGATGAGCGGCAACTCTCCTATGAGGAACGTGCAGCGCTACGGCAACGTCTGGCCGGTCCGCTACTTGACGCCTTCGAGCTCTGGCTTCAAAACACATACCCCAAAGTGCTTAAGCGCAGTCTGATGGGGAAGGCTATAGCCTACGCTTATCCTCTCATACCAAGAATGAGGCATTATCTGTACGATGGAAGAATTTTTATAGATAACAACAGGGCGGAGAACGCACTTAGACCTATGGTTTTGACCAGAAAGAATATGCTGTTCTGTGGAAATCAGCAAGCGGCTGAAAACACGGCTGTCATCTGCTCGTTACTCGGTTCCTGTAAGGAATGTGGAGTCAATCCACGTGAGTGGCTGAATGATGTAATCAGCAAACTTCCCTATTATCTTACTCCCAAGTCAGAGAAAAAACTCACCGAGCTCCTTCCTGACAGATGGGGTGGATACCGACAAAGCCACGACACTCTCCCGACAGTCACGGGAATGTCTATGGACAATCCCAGGACTGTCCATAGACAAACTGTACACGCAACCTGAAACTCTGACGAACCGATAAGTCTTACCACTGCACATATACATAACTCAAGCAGAGTGATTTCTCTTGGGAAAAATCAAATGTACAAGATGTATTTGCTCAACCGCTTACGTTCTTCTATACGTTCATAAAGGAAGCTGTCCGAAATAATTCAGCAGTGCATAATAACAGTCGCAGAAGAACTCACAGGAGCGTTTCTCGTTTTGGTACGAGAGGTTCGACTTGGAGGGAGCACATGGGATGCCCAAGTGGTTCAAGTTGCCGTTGGCTGAATGCAGGCCGTTGCTGATTTCACGCAATGGCACGTAGTCGACGAACTGGCAGAATATCATGCTTACAAGTGGCTCAAGAAAAGACTGGAACGACTTTCACCATCTGCTGTTCTTTAAGTTAATTGCAACAAGTTCAAATCATCAGTAACCAATCCATCCAATACATGTTGAATTTTATCAGATATGGCCTTATCTATGCCATACGTGACGCACAATGATTGAAATTTGCTTACAGCATCGAACACCTGTAATATCTTCTTTTCAGGATTTTCCACAAAATCCTCGGCGAAATTGACAAAATCACTTGTGGTCAAGGCCGATCTCTTGCCCATCACACCCATAGAATGAATATGTGCAGAAGAATTTTCCCATGTATTTGCCGTGAACATTACATCATATGCAGGTGATAAACGCCACCTCCCTGTCTTATCCATGATAAACGATATGTTCTTATTATAGTCATCAGATATACCTGCGACATAATTAAATACCATTCTGATAAATATCTGATCTTTGTCTTCCTGGGGAAGTTTCAGAGTCTCTGCCAGCCAACATAGCTTCATATAATCATCTGCACCTGGCATAATGGCCGCAAGGGGCTGGCTAAGAATCTTGTCTCCATCCTTGCGATCAAATCTTTCCGTTACGAAATGATTTCTTCCATCAATCTCTTTCAGAAAGCATGACACCATGTTGATTCCTGCCGCCTTTGCCATTTCGCTATATACCATTTCTATCTCTGTGGTAGGAGAGTCATCTGCTTCTTTAAATTTTATGATATACTGCTTAAAATTTTCAGGCAAATCCTCCTGACCGGAACGGAACTCTTCCGTTTCGAGGTTATAGGCAACCACCGCCTTCGGGCGCATGCCACCGGCAGAAGTTCCGAGATATATTAACTTCTTCATCGTGAGGCTATCCTCCGGTGATATGACAGCAGCATCTCGATCATTATATATTTTAGAAGCCAAAGTTGCCAATGATGACATGTTTACTGATTCATGGATGGCATCATCATTAAATTCCGGTTCAAATTCCAATGCTCCCATAGCCCTCTTGCCAATATAAGAGAGCTTCAATAGGGGCAATGATTCCGTAACCTTTATATTGTTATCCGTGAGCCATTGGTCAAATAGGGAAGCCCCCCATTTGTCAGGAAGCGCATCTGCAAGAAATTCCGGAAGCCCTTGATATAATTTATCTTTATTCCCATAGAAAGACGCAAACAAAGGGGTTCTCTTAGGATGTGTGGAAGGACATATATCATAATCTTGTTTCCTATACTCATCCGTAAATTGGAATACAGAACAATGCTTTTCAAAGTCCCAATTCAATTTGCCAATACAAGTTCCCCACAGATATACATTCACTATAATTGGCTCTTTCTTCATACCATCTTACGTTTACTGTTAATTCTTTGTATTTTCTTACCTGCCTCAAATCCGCAACTAAGCCCTTCAACGTCCTTCTTGCGTGTACACGTCCTCTCATTACTGAATTATCAGATAAATTGAGGCAGAAACACCCACTTCTGCCTACAACATCCCCTTACCCCACAATGCGACTTGAGACAATACGCAGTATCATACCCATAAGTTGTAGGCGTTATCCAAAATCAGTCTGAAAAATATCTGCGTAAGCATTGTTACAGGTATAGATATTCAGCACATACCGCCTTGATGTCCTGATCCACTTGGCTGGTACAGAGATAAACCTGAAGACAAACGCTTTTATGCGACTTGTTGCATTGAGTCCGAACCTCTTTACGTCAAGTCTTTGGATAATGGCCTTGTAGAAGTTACGGATAAGTGCTGTAAGAAGAAGGAACACAGTGTTCTCGGCCATGAAGGATTTGGGCAATCTGTCCCACCCGAAACCATTGTTCATATCATCAAAGATACGTTCCTTTCCTCCACGAAGGTTATAGAACTCGACAATTTCTCTTACGGAAGATTCATAGTCGTTAGTCAGGATACAACGGTATGTGTATTCTCCTTCCCAAAGATCCTGCACACCATCCATCCGTTTCTGTCTTTGAATCACAAGTCGGTATGCTTTACCCTTCCACTTCTCAACAAGGATAGAGTTCAATTCAAACTCAATGCCATTGATTTCCTCAGTCTTCCAGCCTCTGAGAGCAAATATGTCATTGTAGAGCGAACTGCAGCGGTTAGTGCGGATATAGAAGGACTTGCAGTGTTTCTCTATTTTCTCCACGATTTCCTCGGAACATGATCCGCAATCAGCTCTGAAACGATTGATAGTGAGCCTGTTCTGTTCAAATCTCTCAAAGAACCTCTTCAGCGTGTCCTTCTGATGAAAACGAAGGTTTTCGTTAAGCCAGATGAGCAGAGCTAAGTTTACTTAAGCTCTGCCATGGCGAGAAAACGTGCCATGAAATGGAACTTTTGTGTTACCATCGCTATTCTCAATGCCAACAATCAAGTCACCAATAACCGCCACGCCAGGGCGATAACCAGAGAACTTCTTGTATGTAGGCTTTGCATCATACTTCTCACCCTCTTTCAGTTGGTCAGATGCAAACATACAATTGAGCAGTAAAGTATTGAGAGTGTCAGCCGTGTTGAAATCGTAGTTCTTACCCGTATCTGATGTGTATGAGATGTTTTCTTGCGTCAGTTCCTTTATCGCTCTGAGGATAGTATCAGAACTACAAGTATGAAGTGTCGGATGAAGCGAGAGATGGTTCATCAAATGAGTAGTGACATCCTCAATACATGAGCCACCACAGAAGTAGATACTCATGAGAGAACGGATGATTTCGCTGTACTGATAACCTAACGATCTACACCTTAGACCGAGGGTTGAGTCGATTACAGATGACAATGTGGAGTCAAATTGCTCATCAGGTAGGGCGGAAGGATTTCGAGGAATTTGGACGACGCATAGGGTTGGGCAATAAATTGATAAAGCGTGAGCTTGATGAGTTTGTCAAAGAGAAACCATTGGTGCAAGTATTGATAGACCGTTCCTTTTTATCGGAAGAACTGAAAAAGTAATATAGGATGTCTATGGGGTACAGGTGTAAGATGCTTTCTTTCTGATGAAGGGCGGATAAAGCATTCTTCAGGAAAGTACTTCTCCTTTTCCCATACCGGTCATACCGTTAAAACTGATTGATAATTATGACGCGTATGTTGGCCGGTATGCCTATCTTTGTGGCAATGAAAACAGAGAAAGGATTGATTTTGTAAGTATTATCATGGCAAAAGAACTGATTCGTGTCCCTAGGGTGCTTGGGGAAAGCTATAATTCCGTGCTGATTGAACGGTTGTATGAGGCAGGTGGAAATGTCATGCTCGATCTGATCATATACCTGGGCAGCTATCACCTCAAAGACTTGTTCGGGACTTCCTGGTTCTCCGTAGAAGACTTCTGCCGTAAGATGGGGTATGACCGTACCAACTTGCAGCGCAAGCTGGATAGCCGGCAGCTCGCGGCCATGTTCGGAAAGAATATGCAGCCGGAATATGTATGTACCGACACGGCAGGACAGAGAATCAGCCATCCTATCGAGACGGTTTTTGAGGCGGCTCTCTATAAACTGGGATTGGAGAACCTCTGCTATCCGACCATTGGCGAGGATGGCCGTACATCCTATAATTTCGTGCAGATCTTGAAACGTTTCGACATAATGACCGATTTCAAGACGAAGAAGTCAACGAAAAGGCTGTACTCGGCAGTGGTAAGCCCGGAGATAAAGAATTTCATGTTCTCGCTCTATAACCTCTTGGAACTTCAGGATTACCGTAGCCTGCCCAGCCGTTACCGCTATTTCTATCTGGAACTTTCCAAGATGGTTTACCTGATCAAGTATAAGACCACCAAGAATGAGGCTCCTTTTTATGTGCTGACAGTCGATCAGCTGGCTAAAAAGCTCGGCATAGAGATTGCCGAACCCAAAGACCGGAAAAAGAAGGTCGCCTCGATACTGAAAAAGATGAATACTTACCTGAAATATACCAATTTCAATTTCTCTTTTGTGAAAGGCGATCATGAGAGATGGGCATATACCGTGTTGTTCTCGTTTCCTAGGCATACGCTGCACTATTTTGATGAAGGACAATATGCTGTCGTGGTGAAGAAATTCTATAAGAACCTGCTTGGGCTGTATGTCGAGATTGCCTACCCGGACACGGATATGGCTGTCAGGAGGAAGAAGATCAAAGAGGTGGAGGAAGATGCCGGACTGTATAAAGAGTTCCTTTTATGGGCAAACTCCCCGGAAAGCGTAGAAAAGAAGAAACAGATATATATCAGTGATTTCGTGGCTGTATTCGGCAGGTTTCCGGAAGGATGGGCACAGGAAGAGTTGGAGAGTGCCAATGGAACGGAAGTTGCTCCTGCTCCTGAAGAGTTCATATCTCCGGAGACGGACGGGGCGGTGAACATGGACGATCCAGCTGTGTAGAACCGTCCACGTTTCACGGTTTTTTATAGAATTAGTTGTGTAGAAGTGTCCCTATTGGGGTGATTAGATGTGTGGAGTCATCCGCTTTGCCTGTTTTAGTTGTGTAGAAGTGTCCCGTTTGTTGCTTCTAGTTGTGTAGAACCGTCCACTCCTTTTGCTTTAGTTGTGTAAAAGCGTCCGGTTTCACTTGTCAGCTGTGTAAAACCGTCCACCCGTTAATGAAGGGAATAGGTAATCCCTGTTTTTTTTATATGTCGGTATATCAGTGAAATAAAAGAGAGAAATTTTTAAATAAAAGGTATCGGCTGTGTAAAACCATCCACCAAAATACATAATAAAGACCTAAACTCCTAACCCCTTTAAATATCCCCAAAGCGATAACATAGAAATGACTGGGAAAATAAATTTTCCCTTCACATGCCCTATACGTACTTTCGGAAAAAGATTTTTCGGAAGTATGTGTTGATTTTCACGTTTTTTTATATGATTGGAAGGCGGTTCTGTTCATCTTCTGTATCCGAATTAGTTTTTCAGGGCGTTCCCTTCTGACCGGGCTATTCGTTGCAAGTCCTCGTTACCCTCCAGGCTTTTCCCTGCTATCCCTAACGCTCTACGCTCCGGCTATGCCGGAAGAGAGGTATGATGATTTTTTCCTGAACTGATAGGAACATTGCGAAGGTAGGCGTGGCCGGAACGCCCGATATTGAAAAGCCAAATCTCCATCCTCCCATTCCGGGAGGTAGTATTTACCAGTTCAATCCCGTTCTGATCCGTCTTTCCCGCTTTCTCTTCAATGCACTGTTCCCAATCAGTTGAGGAAAAATTTATGGTTGGGGCGACAAGCGATGTTTGCGAGTATTAATCTTTTAATTTTTGGCAGTATGAAAACGAAGAGAACCGTATTTGAAGTGAATGACGTTTATCGGGTGATGGAAAACAGCGAGTTGATTTATACCTTGACGAACAGTGAGAAACTGAAACGTGAAGAATATAAGTATGAACAGATGGAAATAGAAGGATTGTGCTTGTCTGATGTACTGGAAACACTAACACCCAGCCGTAAAAAAGTCGCTTATGCGGCGATTGAGCTATATAAACGGCTGAAAGAAGGGCAAGTTGAAAGTCCTGCGCTTTTATCCAGCAATAATGTTTATAAAATGATGCATCCTGTTTTGTGCGATATAGCTACTGAAGAGATGTGGGTGCTGTTGCTGAACAGTTCGTCCAAACTCATCCGTAAAGTCCGTATCTCATGCGGCGGGATAAATACCGCCCCTGTGGATATACGGGTTATCATGAAGCAGGCATTGTATTATAACGCCGTATCTTTTATCATGGTACATAACCACCCATCAGGAGCACGCAAGCCCAGCAGTGCGGATGACCGCTTGACGGAAGCAGTTAAAAAAGCCGCTGAAACATTAGACATCCGTTTGGTTGACCATGTGATTGTGGCAGGCAATAACTATTATAGCTATGCGGACGAGGGAAGCGACTGTGAGCGTTTCTTTGGACGGGAACAATATTGTGATAAAGGCACAACCACGGCAGGGATGGGCGGAAGCTGCCAAACGTGCCCATGAGAATGGGGATGATGAGTTGCTTATCCCTGATGTGTTTGAGGATGAAAAGTTTGAGGATTGGACATGGTAGAACAGTATGGAGTGTATTGGGTAGAGTTAGACCCTACCCGTGGGGGTGAAATGGCAAAGACACGGCCATGTGTTGTTGTCACTCCTTCAGATTTGAATATGTACCTTACAACAGTAGTCATTGTTCCGATAACCTCCACGATAAGGAACTATCCTTACCGGGTTCTGTGTTCTGTAGCCGGGCGTGAAGGAGAGATAGCCACTGATCAAATTCGCACGGTGGATAAAAGCCGTATAAAACGAAAAATTGGAGAACTTAACAACAGGGAAATAGAGGAACTGAAAGAAGTGTTTCGACAAATGTTTTGTGAATGATGGAAGAGAAAGAGAATAAACCTACTTGTAAGGATTTTGCGGAGTATCTTAAAAAATGTGCCGAAGCCTATGCCAAGCATGGGAGCCAGGAACTGACTAACAGTGATGGAGAGTACCAGGATATCTTTGATGATCTGTGCCAGCTTCATGGAGATTTTGACCATGGAGCAAACCGAATCATCTCTTTAAAGGATATGTTTATAGAATACTTTAATGTAAAGTAACACTCCATTGGGCGAGGGCAGGGCTTGCTGCGGATGCCAGACTTTAAATAATCCATTGGATTAATTATCTTTGCACGCTAATTTTCAAATTATAAAGAAATGACTAAATCGGAAATCGTAAAGGAAATATCTGCCAGAACCGGCATCGACGGCAAAGCGGTGCTTGCTGTTGTGGAAGGATTCATGAACGAGGTAAAGACTTCGTTGGGCAAGGAGGAAAATGTCTATCTTCGTGGATTCGGTAGTTTCATAGTGAAGAAGAGAGCGCAAAAGACAGCCCGGAATATCTCTAAGAATACTACTATGATTATTCCGGCTCATAACATACCGGCATTTAAACCGTCTGACGAATTTTTGACAATGGTAAAAATGGGTAAACAATGAAAGATCAGTTACGATTATTGAGAGACTGTATCAATAATGATCGTCCGGCAGTTGTCTTTCAGGGAGACGATTTTTGCGCTCCTGAGATCTTGGAGGCAGCAAAAGAAATTTATCGTAAACATGGTTGTTCCGAAGAATTTCTTTTTGACTGGCAGCTGCTTATCAATGAGGTGAAGGCTTACCAGTTAGAAAGTCCGGCAACTGTCAAATTGCCGAAACTCTCCCCAACAGAAACGGAACTGGTGCGGGAAGAGATGACTAAACGCTAAAAAATATTCTCGTTTAATACGCACCTTTTATTCTTCAGGCAGCGTATTGAACGGGATGGGATTAAAATGTTGGCGAACCTGCTTTTTTCGAAAGTTCCTGCCAATAGTTGAAGTCACCCGGTGAAAGATGCTCTTGCATCCAGTCACGCATACCAATATCGTTTCTTTCGTTCACATATCTCGTAAACGGAATCATTGTCTTACATGCTTCAAATCCGAGCATTCTCATATGGCGTGAAATATTGGGAGGAAGATCTTCCAACCACTCTTTATAATACATTATCAATCTGTTTTCTTGGATTGGAACCGCTTGTTGGTGATAAATATAGCTGGCGTTTCCGATTCTAATATCTCTGGCCTTATTTTCCCGTTCTTCTTCAGGTAGCCGACTTAAATATTCAGCTTGCGCTATTCTGCATTTGGAGTTTGGATGTTCCATGGTATCTTATATAATTAAGACTCTTCAATGATACGGTTCATCAAATCACATATTTTTTGGCAGCTATGACGGTCTGCGCAAGCAGGATAGGGGCATTCCTCAAAGGATGCCTGATTATCCGTAACTATGAAACCTCCGGAACGACATACATAACTTACCGGATGAAAATAAATATCTTCCTTTTTCGGTCTATAAGTACATAGTCTTATAAGGCTGTTCAGCTCTTTGCAAATTTGCTCACATTTTTCTTTGGGATAATGTGGCAAATCACCGAATGCTTCGTAGGGGACAAAGGCAAATGCTTTGTCATCCCACATGACAGGTGTGTAATTCTGTACCATTTGTTATTTGGAATAAGGATGGCTGGCAGATTCCGTATTTCTGTATCAGTTAGGTAATCCGTCACTATTTAAGTGCGCCTGGGCAAACTCCCGGAGGTTCGTTTCGGCAATGCACTTTTCATAAATCTCATCCAATACTTCTTGCATATTTTCTACTTTATTGAATTTTAAGGGGCTGCCGTTTGTTGCGGCTTGCCTTTCCAGTTGTTCGATGATACTGGGAAATATCCCACGCAATAAACCGACGGTAGCTACGGCTGTAGCTGGTTCTACCTCTATTGTAATCTTTTTCTTTTCCATATCGTTGTATTATGTTATCAAAAGTAATAATTATTAGGATATTGGTAAGCATTTCTTCTGAAAAACTTTTTAAAGATATTGTTTTAAGATGGCATACTGTGTTTTTGCGTTCACGCAGTATTCTTCCCCACCCTCCCCTTCATCGGAATGACTGTTCTCATTCCCGGTTTGCCCGTAGTCATCCGCTATGCGGCTGATTATGGGCAAACCAGAAAAGAGAAGTTCCAAACGTGGGCGGGATTGCAATGGTCATCATCCGGAGCTTCGGCATTGCCGAAACAACCTCCTTCTTCCGTATTGCAGTTCCTTCCTTTTACCGTTTGTCCCGGCAGTCCGTTGCTAACCCGTTCCCCCCCTGTCACTTGTGGCAGGGAGATAGGAATACGGTTTTGCAAGCAAAACCGTATGGTTTGTTTTACTTTCCGTACTGCCCTTTTCCTTGTTTTCTGCCTCCCCTAATGTGCTTTTTTCATAGCTCCATCTGAGATCCTTTGTTTTTGAACGGCAAATTTATTTCGGTGGATGGATACGAAAGAGTTCCGGTCTTCGCCCCTTTGTCCCGAAAAAAATAACGCCGGACGGCTTCGCTGTCCCCAACATTTTTTGTCGTCCAAAACTTTTCTTAATCCCTCCTTCCTTATTGTTGTGTGCCGTAAAAAAAAGGCTCATAAACTCAGATGGGGCATGAAAGCTCAAAAAAAAAGTCGGCAGAAAGAAAAGGCCATCCCGGAAAGGGGTTTTAAAAAAAGGTCTTTAAATCTAGCTGAAGCATAAAATTAGAAGTTTAACAAACTAAGTAGCAGAAGTATATGCAAATCATTCAATTTGTTTTTTCGGTCATCATCGCTCTTTGTGCAGTGGCTATGTTTGTCGGAGCGGTAATAACGCCAAGTCCGATAAAGGTTGTGTCGGTTACGTTGTTGGCTCTTATTTGCCTATTCTCCTTGTTTCTCGTGAAATTGGCTTATTGTGAAATGAAATCTAAAAATGATATACTATGAAAGTGTCAGAACAATTTAAAAGTACCATCAAGGCATACCTTGATAATATGGCAGCGGTGGATAGTCTGTTTGCTCCAGTCTATCAAAAACCTACAAAGAATATAGATAATTGCATTACCTATATTTTAAACCAAGTGAAGAAAAGCGGTTGCTGTGGTTTTAGTGATGATGAAATTTTTGGTATGGCGTTGCACTATTATCAGGAAGATAATATTGAGGTGGGTAGCCCATTGAAATGTAATGTAGTCGTAAATCATCATGTTGAATTGTCAGAGGAAGAAAAGAAAGCGGCTCGTGAGGCTGCTATCAAAAAATTGCAGGAGGAAGAATTGGCAAAGTTGAAGAAGCGTCAACAAGCTAAACGTGAGAACAACACCGAAGTACAAACCCAGTTAACTCTTTTTTGATATGAAACCCAAGACAAAATTACAAATGGAAATCGTGAATGGGAGCAGGAAGTTAGCTCCCGTTTCAGAGGCTCAAAAGCGTTATGCCTATAAACATTGCTTTGTGCATTATTTCAAGCGTGATGCAAAGGGGAATTGCTTTTGTTTGGATTGTGGGCATACATGGCGGGATAAGGAAGATAAGAAAAACTGTAAATGTCCTCATTGCGGTATGAACCTGAAATTGGAGAATAGCAGGAAAAGGACGGCTGTATATAAAGAATATTTTTGTGTGATTACTACATACAAGCAATATCAAGTTATCCGTTTTTTTATGGTGGACTGCCGGCTGAAAAAAGGGTCTCCGGCTAATTACTTTATAATTGAGGCGGTACAGTGTTGGATGAATAAAGAGGGCAAGACAGAAACGCTGTCTTTGCTGCGGGGCATGTCTATATTTTATTACGATGCATGGATATATGGAAGTTCTTTGGAATTGCGTAAGCGGAATGTGCATCATGACCGTATTTATGATATTTGCCCGGCAGTTATCTATCCGAGAATGAAAGTGATACCCGAACTTACGAGGAATGGATTTAAGGGTGCCTTTTATGATATTTGTCCGAGTTCCTTCTTTATGACATTATTAACTGATAATCGGATGGAGATATTATATAAGGCAGGGCAAATGAATTTGTTCTTGAGATTTTTAGAGAGAAAATACGGTATAGATAAGTATTGGACGTATGTAAAAATCTGTTTAAGACATGACTATGTGATACATGATGCGGACTTGTGGCTGGACTATGTGGATATGCTGATAGAAAATAAATTGGATGCGAGAAATCCTCATTATTTGTGTCCGTTGAATGTAGAAGAAGCGCATGATTGGGTGATGGGGAAATGTAAGAAAAAATATTCTGAAAAGGATGAAAAAGACTATATTGCTGCCAAATCACGTTTCTTTAATCTTTCGTTTGCGGATGGAAATATTATGGTTCGGGTATTGGAAAGCCTTTCGGACTTTTACAAAGAGGGAAAGTTGCTGCATCATTGTGTATTCAGCAACGCCTATTATAAGAGAGAAGATTCGTTGATAATGTCGGCAACGGTGGATGGAAGGCGCATGGAAACGGTGGAGTTTTCACTTAGCAGGATGGAGGTGTGCCAGTGTCGTGGAAAGTCTAACCAATTATCAGCCTATCATGACCGGATTCTGAATTTGGTACGGGATAATATACCGTTGATAAGGGAAAGGATGGTAGTGTAATGAATAGCCCACACATCTAAATGTGTGGGAGTTCTTTTTTGGAAGACGCCCAAAAAAGAACCCCAAAAAACGTTGTCGCTACACATCGTTACGCTCGGATTATTTGCTTGTCGGCTTTAGTTTGCCGATACATTTTTCCATGTCGGGGGACAATAGGAAAGAAGCCGTCTTTTTCTGCTGCACCCCTGAGTGTGGCTGGACGATGGCATACCTGCATTTTAATATCTTGCCGATAACTTCCGTACTGTCACGGTGCAGGTACATGGCTTTCATGGCATCCGTTGCTTTCAGGCTTTTTTCGGCTTCCATATAGGCGGAAAAGGACGGTTTGAATAAGGCACGGGGACTTTCCGCTTTCTGTATGACAGCGGATAATTGTGCGCTTTTGTTGTTCAGGTAGCACAGGCTGTCCGATACGGTGACGTCTTCTGTTTCCAACACTTCCAGTAGTTCGAACTTTAAATCCGTCCAGGTGCCGTGAGAATCTGTCTGAACCCATTCCGCAATGGCCTTCTCATAGCCGGGTTTGCTGCATGAGGAAAAGGCAATGAGCAGCATACAAAAAAATAAATGCTTGATATTCATATTGATCTGATTTTATAGGTTGTCGTATTATGTGATGGAGCAAATCTATGAGGTTACTGGCCGTCCTCCGTGGAGGAACAGATGCCACACGAGATTTTCAGATCATCGTTCCAATCCTTGTTTTCCGAAAGTTCGACGTTCTTCAGTTTCCGTACCTTGTTGCGGAGTTCATCGTTACTCAGGCTCTCGACATCAGTCGTATCGCCATGAAAGTAACGATGCAGCCATAGAGTGTACTTGTGCCCTTGTTTGTCGTTGTCAAAGATGCTCCGGAGCTCCTTTACCTGGTTCTTGTCAAGAATCAGGCGTAATAGCCTCATTTGTCCTTCCGTGAATGTCCCTTCCGTAGATACATATACAAGATTGAGGTCGTTTCCGGAATGGCGTAATTGATAGTGGGAGATACAGTCTATAAATGACTCCCCAATGTAGAGAATGTCTATCGGGCGGCTTTTGTCATGGTTGCTGGTCGCCAGACAGTCGAACTTGCCACCGATAATCCCTTTGAATGTTTCATTTCGTTGAGAAATGGCTTGCACACCGTTTTCATTGTACATCTTGATGCACACGTTGCGGTAAACACTCCCTTTGTTCTTTACCTCACGGATAAAGAAAGTGTCTTTGAAGAACCGGCTTTCAATGCTTTCTTTCAGGATACCTCTTTTCTGGAGATAATTGCCCTTGTAGGGTTGTAGCTGGCTCAAGTAGAATTGAAGTTCGTCCGCTCTCATGCTTGTGTTACCTACTTCATACCGGCTTTTTTCGGGTGTCGTGATGCGGTTGGTGTTGATGTAGTTCTGAAGGATCTCCCCCACCTCGCGCAAGGACGGCATTTTTCCGGTTGTTTCAAATAGATGTTCCTGCATCAGATCCATGATACTGCGGCCACGCACGCTGTCACTATGCACGTCCCAATAGGTGTATTGGTTCTGCGAGTTCCGCTTGATGACGATGGTATGCGTTCCGTTGCTCATTTTGGGACAGGAGTTGGAAGAGCCTTCCACGATTTTCCATCCTAGTTCCAGCAGGAAATCGGGCAGAGAAATGGTTGTTTTTATCTGATTGAAATCGACTTTCATAACGTTGACTGGATTAGTTGAATCTCATTTTATCTGAGCTTAGATTATAAATGAGAAAGATTATCTTTCATAAAGATAAGAAATATCATCTAAATATGGAAGAGAAAGTATATGTTTTTTGATTCGTCTGCATTTTTATTTCAAGGTACTGTAAACCAAATCAACAGTAGTGTCTATACCGGGAACGGCCTCCAACTGTTTGCTCTGGTTGAATACGCTTTCCCCGTCTTTTTTTATCTGCATGGTGATGATAGCACTCTCTTTTGAATAGAGAATGCCTTGCACGGTAATTTGGCTGACAGGCTTTTCCGTGCTGTATTCCGCTTTATCGGTGAAACTCTCATCTACGGAAGCTGCGGAGGTACCGGTGCGTTCGTTCCTGAATCTCACGCCGTCAAGATTATATATATGCACACTGCCTTTGGGTGAGGAACCGGTTACGGCTACGGTGATGTGATACATGCCGGCTTTGTCTGTTTCCGATTGGATTTCCTCTTTGTTGCATGAAGCGGCCAATAAGCAGGCTGCCGCTAATAATGAATGAATTTTTCTCATGGTAGGATTCTTTTGTTGAATGTTATCGGATGATTTTTTGTTCTGTCTTGTGTGTCCCGGTTGGCGGAACTGCTGACTTTTCTTTTAATTTGTCCTCTATCTTTTTGAGGATGGCGTTGACATCTTCAATGATTTTGATGTAGTTCTGCTGGATAATCTCTTCCAGGATTTCCAGTTCCATCTCTTCTTTGCCGTTGCCCAGTTTGACCGGTAAGGAGAAACGGGGTATCTCCTTCTCTTCAAAACGGCACATATCCATCTGCACGCTGAAGAATGGCGGCTTGCCTCCGGCAATCTTGCCAATGAAGTGTCCGGCTGCTTGTCCGGCAATGTCCCTTGCCTTTAAGACTTTTTCTTTTTGCAGGCTCTCCGTGACACTGTTATTGCCACCGGCTTGGTGTGAATAAGATTCTTGCGCTTCTTTCTTCTCCCCAAGCAAGTTCTCGATGTCTTTGGCGGTCTTCTCATTTCCGGTCATACCGTAAGCCTGCGTTCCGCAGGAGGCTTTCAGGATGTTGGCACTTTTCTCTCCATAGTCCCTGACCGCTTGGTTGAAGTCCTGAACGGCGAGAATGGTAGCGACATTGTGCTTCCGGGCGGTTCCGATGAAAGTGTCAATGCCTTGCAACAGGATGGTCGGAAATTCATCTACCATGAATATGCTGGTCGCTTTGCCGGGATTGTTCATCTGTGACATCAAGACGCTGCCGATGCAGGAAATAGCAGGGGAAACGGCTTCCTTGATGGTGGGCGCATTGCCTACGCATAACAGCGTTGGGTGTTCCTTGTTGGTTATATCCAAAGAGAACTCTTCTTCGGGAAGTGGTGACAACACCCAGAAGATGTATTTGTTGTTCAGGAGTACCAGCGGAGTCTGTGCGGATGATACGGCTCCGGCTGTCTGCTGTTGTGCACCCAGTTTCCAGGCGGTCAGCATGGAGGACATGTTCAATGCGATTTCAGGATCTTCCGACAGCCAGTGGAATACTAGGTTGCTGTCAGAAAGGGCAAGGGCTATCACATGGGGCAGCGTACAGATACCAAGCTTCCTTTCCTTGAAACATTTATAGGCGATTGAATAGACGTAGTTGATGGCATTGTTGGCCCAAAAGTCGGTCTTTTCCTTCCAGCTTGCTTCCAGATTCTTCATCAGTGTCATGATGATATTGCGGATGAATAGCGATTCGTTTCCCTTTGACATGTATTGCGGAGAAAGTACGTTCACCCTGACCGTGCGTGACATATCCACAAAGTTGATATAGGCGAAACGGGGTGTTTCCATCCCCTTGTTCCGGAAATGTTCGATGCTTCCGTATGCGATACGTGAGAGGATGGGTGACTTGTCCTTGGTGGGATCACCCTCCCAATCGTACACGAATCCGGCATAGTTGCGCTCGGCGCACTGGTAGATGATTCCCTTGATCCAGCTCTCTGATTTACCGCTTCCCGGACCGCCGTCGATATAGACATTCTGCTGCGGCTTATGGATGACCAGCGGCCCGGAGGCGGTTTCAAAGCGGAAGTAGAAAGCCGATTCTTCCCGGCTTAACCCGAAAATGCTATCATCGGATTGGGCATGACGCCGGATGAAATAAGGCAGAGTCTTGATGACAAGCAGCGTGTACGCTACGAATAGAATGGGAAATACAAATAGGTTATACCACGCTGATAACCGGCTGAATCCGACAACCAGCATGGATGCCGTAACCAGTGTCATACTGGTGTAAACCCATTTCTTGTTTTCGTCTTTCACTTTGCCAACCGGAAAGAGAAAAGCGAGGCCTCCGATCAGGATAACGTAGAGAAACCGGAATAGGATATCCTTCTCCATCAGCCTTTCCCACATGGCCGGATTACGTAGTGGAGCGTATAATCCCGTAACGATAGCCCACTGAAACAGTACGGCTGTCCCGATGAGCGTGGATAGCAGGATCAGGATGAATGACAGGTCTTTCTTCTCTCTTTCCATGGCCGTTGCTGTTATTGGGGTTGTCCGGATGCCGTTCCGTCACCGCTCTCTTTTTTCTCTGCCTTTCCCAGTAACTCAATGCGTGAGACGGTCAGGCTGACGGATGGGATGTGGCTACCGTCATCCTTCTGGAATACATCGGCATACACATCGCCGCAGACATATACCTGTGTCCCTTTTTTCAGATACTCAAAGACTTTACTCTCGTAATTCACGAAACAGCATACCCATAGGGTCTGTTCCTCGTTGTTCACGTTCTTGTACTTGGTGGATACATGGAAGTTGAATCCTTTTCCGTTCTTGTTCTGCCGGGCATCCGCACCGACATAACCGATAATTTGTCCTGTAAACATAATGATGGTTTTTAAAAGTTTATAATCCGAGCTGTGGCTCATTCATATTTTTCATGGCTGGCTCCGCTTCCATGGAAGGCAGCGAAATGCCGAAAGTGCTGTGTAGCGTTTCAAGGTTGTCGGCTGTAGGATGGTTTGCCGCAACACTTTCCAATAACCGTGATGAAGGGGTAAAACCTTCGTTTTTCATCTGCTCCAATACCGGACGGTTGTCTTGCAGGACGGCCTGCGTGAACCGTTCCTCCGGTGTGAGGTACTGTTCCATCCGTGCGGTATGTTCCTGAATCATATTGCTGGCTTTTCCTACATCGGCAAGGATGTTGTAGATGAATTTGGGATCTTCTTTCAAGGCTCCCAGCCAGTTTTTTAGATACATGGCATTTTCTTCCCGGATATGGGTGGATATTCCCAGGCTTTGCCCGACGGTAGCGGAGGTGAGTTCGGCAACCAGTTCCTCTTTGGCATATTGCTTGTCTCCGAAAATCACGCCTTTTTCCCGGTTCAGATGCTCAGGTTCTCCAGTCGAGTGCGCCATCTCATGCAGTAGTGTGGAGTAGAAATTCTCTCCGTCCTTAAACTGCCCCTTCAGGGGTACGACGATATGGTTATCTTCTCCCCTTGCATGGTAAGCACTATTTCCTTCCTTGGAATAAATGGGGCAGATCCATTGCTGTTCCCGTACCATCGCATCAATCAGAGGCACGGTGAGCATCCCTTGCTCGTCCTTGATGGCCGGTATCTTGAATTGCTCCTTCAATGCTTCCCATTTCTCCGGTTTCGTTTCCTGAAGATTGGTCTGCTGTACGTTGAACACATTGTATGTCTTCAGAAACGGCGTGACCTTATATTCCTGCTGCTCGTTTTTATCCAGGTTCTTATATACGTCGAAAGGTATTTTCTTTCCGTTCTTGTCTCTTACTGAGAAATTCCAGTAAATGACTGGGAATGACTTTTCTCCTTTCAGTATGTTAAGGCCGTTGTCTTTGGCTTGCATGAAGGTCATATAGACCGGCAGGCTGTACTGCTCTTTTTCCGAAAGTAGAAACAACATGAAGGAATTTACTCCGTTGTAGGTTCTTCCCTCGATATTTTGCGGAAGTCCCCCACCCTTTATCCCGAACCAAGGCTTTTGCCAGTTGTCTTCCACCTGCTTTATCTTTTCGATCATCAGTTCGGCGAAACGCTGTAATGCTTTATCACTTGCTGTATCCATGATTTATTGGTATAGATTTCTGTTCTCGTAATCAAGCAGCCATTCTCTGGCCGTTTGGTTGTTTGTCTCTTGCTGCTTGGCAGCCATCTCTTCTTGATAGGCTTGTGCAAGCTCTTCCTGTGCAAGTAGAAACTCTAAGTCACTGATTTCTCCTGCAATGTTTTTCTGTACTAATTCATCGTAATCCATAATTCCTGATTTTTTAGGTTATAAGTCATTGAAAGCCCGGTTGATGGTGCTGGCTATCGGACGGGCCATTTCCTTGCTGTTGTCGGGTTTGGGTGTGCTGGCCAGTTTGACATCTCCCAGTGTCTTTGTGCTGCCTTCCATCCCGAAAATCTTTTGTACGGCTATCAGTGTGTTGGCTTGCACACCCGTTTCACGCATCCGGGTAAGGTCTTCTTGAGTGAGCCGGTACCCTTCTTTCTGTATCTCTTGGATGACATGAAAGTTGTCGGTCTGTGCGGCATCCAACAGACGTGCGGCCTGCCTTTCATGTTCGCCCTGTTCTTCCGGCTTGGTGCCGAACAGCTGGATGACTTCATGGGTTTGCCTTTCATCCAGACCGTGTTCCTTACCGATTCCTTTGATAAACTCTTCACTGGGTTTATATCCTTCCTCTTTGAGCTTCCCGATTTTTTCAAAGTCATGTTTGCCCACCGCTTCCTTAAACTCGGCTTCCATATTGCGCCCCTCTTCGTGTTTTTGCTCTTTTGCAGCTTCTATGTTGGCCGCATGGGCTTCCAGTTTGGGGGTCATGGCCTTGATCAGCTCTTGTGCCTTGCCGGGAGTGATACTCTGTATGTTCTGTATCATGACTCCTTTCCTGTCATCCGTCAGTTGGATGTCGGCAATGAAGTAGCCTTCCGGACTGTGCAGCAGCTTGTTCTCCAGTGCATGGCCGTTGGCGAGCAGGTATTTGTCGGCTTTGGTTAACTTGTAGCCGCCATATTCGCTGGTCTGCCCGATGATGTCGGGAATCTTGATTTCCTGGTTGGTGCGCAGGATGACGGAGTTCAGATCCCGGTCAACTTGCAGCAGGATGTCCTTCTTATTTACGGTGATGGGTACGATGTCACCGGCAAGCAGCTGTTCTTTCTCTTTCTTGCCCAACTTCTTTCCCAGCACCTTGTCCGGGATAACCAACGCCTCTTTGCGGTAGAATACGGAGATTCCGTCATCGTTGAAACGGAGCTTCCCCGGTTTGCCGTGTATCTCCATCAAATCAGACATGACACCCTTTTCCAGCTTGGTGCCTTTCCCGTCGAGGATGTTCCCTTGCTTGTAGGCGTATTCATAGAGCGACTGTCCGGTGTAGCATACCTTCAGGCGATGGTCGATGACGGTAAAGCCGTCCTTGTCATGTCCCTTCAGGTTCTCCCACCGCTTGATGCTGATGCCATCCTTCTCCAGCTCGGCGACATATTTAGGATCATTGGCACGTTCCTTGTCAAAAAGGGCGGATACACGTTCTTTTGATTGGTCACGAAGGCTTTCATCGTACTTTGCTCCGGCTTTTTCCCTGATTTCGCTTACGCTCATGCTCAGCTCTTCCCCGTCTTTGCGGAACCGGAAATATCCGTCCCGGTATTCGGTCTGATAGCCCAGTGATTCGGCGATGCCGCCGAACTGTCCCACGTTGTCGAACATATAGGTGTCTAATGCTTCTCTCAGTTTCATGGCTGTGGCTTGTATAAGGGTTCTGCGGAAAGGATGTATTCGTTCAACACGGCCAGCTTGATGTGCCGCCCGCCGTTTCGCTCGTAAATCTCGATCTCGAATACCTTATCATCGGGTATCGTGAATTTGTCGAAACCAAGTATCAGCCGGTTCCGGCTCTTGCCCTTGATTTTCGTATCAAAATCTTTCTGATAGATAGGTTCGATGGTCGTTTCTTGCTGGATGGCGTTCTTGCTCTTCTTTTGGTCACGCTGGAAACATTTGACAAACTCGATGTCGTAGTCGATGTATGATTTGTTTTTCAGGTCAAAGATGAAAAACATGAAGTCCTCATGCACATACAGATTGGCCATTGACAACTCAAACTTGTTCTCGATGACCCCCAGGCTGTAGATGTTGCGCTTCTTGGTGCGCAGCTCTTGGATGCATCTTTCCATTTCCTCGCTGTTCACATCCACATGGGCGGTATATTTGCGCTGGTCATCAAAATTGTAGGTGAATACGGAGGTATTGCCCCGTTTGATGGTGATGTGGTAAGTGTTCATGGCCTTATCCACCACAAACAGGTTGGAATATGCCACGGCATCTTTGGCGGTTGATACTTTCAACTGGTTGTTGTAGGCGGCCAGAGTGAAGGACACCTCGTTGCCGGGCGTTCCGTAAGCGATGTCCTCCGGAAAGAAGAACTCGGCCAGATGGAGGTCGCTGACTTCTGCCTGATAGTCATGGTGCTGCCATTTCCCGTTGTCCTCGTAAATGTTCGGGTACGAATCCGTGCCGCCTTCGGGAAGGTAGCGGATGTGATAGGTGTAAACGCTTCCGTCGATGCAGACTACGGTCAGGTTGGTCTCTTCGGTGAATCCTTCCGCTTGCGCCGAGAGCCTGACGATATGGGGCGCCTCTTCTACCCGGCTGGCCATGACAAGCTCCTGTTCGCCGATGGCGATATCAGATACTTGCACAGGAAATACCAGGTGTTTCACACAGTCGAAAGAGATAAAGATGTCTTTTTGGCTGATGGCTTGTTTCCGGGGAGTGCCGTTTTCCTGAGCGAAGAGCGGCAGACTGCACACAAAGCAGTAAAACAGTAGATAAATATATTTCTTCATGTTGTCGATATGTTAAACGGTTCTTGAAAAAAAGGCGGTGAATACGGTAATGCCCCATAGAAGAAGCAGGGTAATGCCGAAAGAAACGGTCAGCGGACGGATTTCTTTAAAGGCTCGTCCGTTCCGGCGTGATACGTAGATCCGATAGCCGAAAAAGACCGCTGACAGCGCAAGCAGGTAATTGAGAATGTCTATCATAATTTGTCTATCAATGTTTGAAGGGGATGATTTTTCTTGTTCGTTTTCTCTTGTTCCATTTGCTCATAGAGCTTCTGTAACTCCGCTTGCACGGCTTGCCTACGCAACTTCGATTCCTGACTCTCTTCTTGGATATACATTTCGTAGTTGGACTTGAGATGTACCTTCACTTGTGAGAGGCTCATGTTCAAGATTTGCTTGGCTACCTGGGTGGTGGCGTTGACTACGCTGGTCACTTCGCTGGCCATCGTGCCGATGGAAGAGAGCGGCATGTCAATGTTCTGTACAAGACCTTGTTCCATACGCTTGGCTGCACTGGCTTTCAGGTTATTGGGCAGGTTCAAACCTTCCATGGCATCATTGTCGAAGACAACCACCGATACGGGATTGAGGTTGTCTCCTACCTTCAGGTTGCTGACTACCACATCGAGGCGGTTGGCTCCCAAAGTGGCGATACCGTAAAACAGCGTGTTGGCCGGTATCTTCATGCCGGATAGGGTTACGTCCTGAAGCAACCGCATCCGTACCGTACTGCCCGTGACTACGGTCTGGTCGCCGTGGATGCAAGCCCTGAAGAGGTTGCTGTTTCCCGGTGCGGAGGTCGGTTGGCGGCGTACCCGCTTGCCGTTTTCGGCATGGTAGATCGGGCCTTTTTGCATCAGGCTGTCGGCGGATGGATGGCCGGAAGGGTTGGCAGCGGCTTTCTCCGTTTTTCCCTCTTGGTCATAATTGACAATCCGTTCATACATGCGCTTGCGGTATTTGTCGGATTCTTCCAGTTCCTTGCGGATGCGTGAGTTCTTCTTGGCTTCCCGGATAATCTCGTTGAGCGCCTGCTCGTCCTCCAGTCCGTCCAGTTGGCTTTCCAGCTGATGAGAGAAGCGTCCGTTCCGGCCACCTCCGTATTCTGCCATGACTTCGCTGTACGGATCGTTCTGCATACGGCGGATGCGCTCCAGTGTGGCACGGTCATACCGCTCCTGCTGGTTTTGCAGCTCGAAGTAAAAATCAGATCCTTTGACCTGAGACTCTTTCAGGATGCGTGCCTTCTCCTGCTCTTCCAGTTTGTCCTGCTTATAGGCTTCCATCTTGTCGTTCACCTTGTCGGCCATTTCCGACTGTGGTTCCAAAAAGGCTTGCGAGGCGGCCTGTCTGTCACTCCCTGACGGCACGTTCCCGTCCTCACGGATGAAGAATACATAAAGGAAGAGGATGCCCAGGATTACCGGGATGGCCATCAACAGCTTGTTCTTGTCTTTGATAAGTTTATTCGGTTCCATGGTCGGTTGGTTTAGAGGTTTCTGACTGGTTTTCATTCTTGCCCGGAGAAGCTGCCTGCGATGTGTTGGTGCCGTTGCTTTCCACGGGTTCGGAATAGCGGACAATCCAATCTTCTATCTTGGCTCCGTGCGCATTTTCCTCGCTGCGGGACAGCATATCATAGATGGTGAACTCCGCTTCGATATTACGTGAGATGCTTCCCCGTGCCCGGTACCCGGTCTGCGTGAAGATTATCTTTCCGGAAACGGGTATCGTTTGTGTGTTAATCTCTACATCCTTGATGCGTACCCCGTAACGGATATTCTTTTGTATGAGTGAGTTCAGCATATTCACATCGTTGTACTCGTTCAACAGCTCCTTCCCCTTGTTGCCTATGAGGTTGAGCGCAAGCGAAATGTTCTTCTCGTAGCTGCTCTCGTCAAAGGCATACCAGTGGGTTACGAAGGTCTTTACATGGTTCATGTATTCGTATTGCCGCATATCGCTGGCAGACAGGCTGCTTGCCTCATAGACTTCTCCCTGCCTGTCGATGACGAGAGCCTGGCCGTATGCTTTTTCTATTTTGTTGATAAGGAAGATGATACTGCTGGCAAAAGCGATAGTCAGAATGATGCAGTACCCGGCTGAAAGCCGGATAGTCAGCTTGACCGCATCATCTGCTCCTTTGAATTTCATCAGATTCATAGTTCTATTTTTTATTGTTGTCGTTTATGAAACTTGCCCCGATAGAGGCGGCACCGCCTACGTTGGTCAGCTTGCCGCCTGCCGCTGCGCCTCCCATCAGGGCGATGGTGGCCGCCGTGGTGACGATTGACACGGTTTTCGAAATGATTTTCCCGGCATCGCTGTGTCCTACGATTTTGGAGGATAGCCAGAAACAGCTGCAATAAGCACCAATCAGGGCGAGATCCATTCCTAAATATTGTATCTGCTGCGTAGCTGCGTCCACCATGTCGGCACTTTCCGTATAGATGGCCTTGAAGGTCTGCCATATGATTTGGTTCAGAATATTGATGACGGTGAATACCATACAGGCGGAGCAGAGCGTACCGAACCAGATACTCAACTGTTTCTGAAAGACCGGCAACATGCTTACGGCAAAGACAAACGGGCCGAGAATGACCAGTAGCTTGACAATGACCACGCCGATACCCAAGATGACTACTTGTATGATTCCTACCAATAGGGCGGAAATGCCATGAAGCACAAGGGTGGCGAGGTTGGCGGGGTTGAGCAGCTGCACAATCTTCTCCACGCTGGAGCGTACACCGGTCATTTCGTCCTCTTCCATCTTTTTATCCAGTTCGTGCTGCATGGCGCCGGTGCTGTCTTCTCCGGCTGCTACCTCCGACTGGAGGCTGTGTTTGTCGTATTCGGCAATCATCTCTCCTTGTTCGATGGCTGATTGTGCCATGAACTGGGCAAATTCCTGCGCACGCTCGGAGGTCAGCGAGGTGGCTTCGTTGATTACTTCCATCGTGCCTACGATGGTTTGGGCGATGGGGGTGTATATGCTTAGGCAGAAGAACAGTACCAGGCAACGGGCGATTTCCATCATGTCGGGAAATTTGTCCTCATTCGGGCTTAACAGCTGGCTGGCTCCGTGATAGAGATAGTTGTATGCTAGGTTGCAGATAAAGCAGATGACACCAACACCGAAGGCGATGACTGTCATTTGCGAAACGAGTTCCATCGTCAGACCGTCCGTGATCTGAAGTCCCCAGAGAAAATTATCTTGATTCATAACGCTTTAATTGGTGTGTCGTGTGAAAGCGGCCAACCGTCCCTGGTAATAGGTCTTCCGGTTATGCCCCTTCATGGATTTGTAAATGACCGTGGAACGCACGGATTCGTTAAACTCACGCATCTCTTCGGCGGCTTTTTCCACCGATTCCTTCACCTGCTCGATAAAGGACATGCGCCCTTCCGAGTTCATCGAGAAGTAACTGGTCACGGTGGCCACCTTGAACAGCAGGTCGGTACTCAGGCTCAGATTGACGGTCACACGCTGAAAGTTGAGAAATTTCAGGCAGTGGTAATTCGATCCTACGTTCAGGTAAAAGCTGTAGTCGCTGCTCAGGCAGGCTACGTCGTCCAGCAGGTCGGCAAGCTCTTTCAATGATTTGAGTTCCTTCAACTGGTCGATCTTTTGCAGGCCGAGCCGCAGTTCCTGGGCATCGATCATTTCATTGATTTGTGTAACCCATTTCTTGACATTGGCGATCCATTCCGTTGAGTTCAGCAGGGTGTGGCCGGGATCATGCACGACGAACTGGGCATGAACACTGCCGGTTCCCATCAGCCCTATCGAGGCGGCAAGTCCGAGTATGAGAATGATTCTTTTCATGACGGTTATTTGTTGGTGATGAATAATAGGGTGAATATGACACATACCAGCCAGGCTGTCAGATAGCTCTTGGCATTTTCCTTTTTCGTGGCGAGTGCCCATACCACGAAAATGAGCGCAACGCCCAAAAGTGCGGCGGCAATGCTTCCGGCAAGATTGTATGCGCTGCCGTTGAAGTCGGTTGACCAGCCTAGAAGGGCGGTCAGCCCTTGGGTGGCGTCATCCATACTTTTTCCTCCTTTCCTCCAGATAGCGGTTGATGGCCGTATAGGTCGAGCCGCTTTCGTTGAACAACTGCTTCAGTCGTACTACTGTCGCCTGGCGCGAATCGAAGGCTACGGCGGCGAAGTCGGACACCTCGTTGCGGAAGATGAAGGCATCGTTCGACATCTTGATGAAAAACTCTCTCCAGCGTTCCGTGCGCTGCAACGACTCGATCATATAGGCCTCTTCGTCCGTGATGGAAAGCACGGCTTTCACTTCCGGCAGGTTCTGCCGGTGTTCTGAATGGTCGAGGATAATCTTGGTCGCGCAGTTGATGATGATGGAGTCCTTGATACTGGACGGCATGTTTTTCAAAAACAGGATGTTCTGTGCGGCCAGCGTGATGCTTCCCTCCTTTTTACGGAAGGTTCGGTACAGGTAGGCGATGAAGTCTCCGAATTTCTCGTCTTGCAGGAAGTCGAGTGCTTCGTCGATGATTAGCTCTTTGGCAAACCCCTGGCGTTTCTTGATTTTATCCACGATCATTTGCAGGGTGATGATGGCAACGAGTGGAAAGTACTCTTTCTTAGAGGCATCTTCCATATCGAAGGCTATCAGCCGGTCATGCACGATATCCACGTTCTCGGTAGCGTTCAGCAGGAATGACAGCTCTCCGTCCGTATAGGGTTCCAGTAAAAGCAACAGCTCCTCTATCTCGAATTTCTGTTTCTCAAACTCGGTCATCCGTTTGCTGAACACTTCCTTCAGATAAGCCCGGTAAGTTATCAGCGTCGGGAAGATACGCTCATGCTTCTCTCCTATTGAAGAATTGTTCACATAGTCGTAAAATCCGATGACGGATTTCCTGAGAATGGCGTTTTCGGCAGGCAGCATGGGTTCACGTACCTTCCAAATGTAGCTGATAATGGCGACGATGGTCTTTATCTGGTCATCGGCAGACTCGGCATCCGTGGTGTCGATGTACAGGTATTTGCCGTTCTTGTCACGGTCACACAAGAAGGGGTTGAACGCAAATTTCTTCTGCTCGGTAGAGTCGAAGTATTTGCCCCGGTTCAAGGCTATCATCGAGCGGTAAGAGCCGCCGATGTCAATGATCATCACATCCCGGCCCAGCTCATAGCTTTGCAGGATGTAATTGTTCAGCCAGAAAGATTTACCGGAACCGGACGGGCCGATAACGATGCGGTTCTTGTTGTTCAGCGCCGGATAATCCCAGAGGTTTATCTTGGCGGGAGTACCGAAACGGTCATGGTAGATATGCCCTTTCTCGTCCGAAAGGTACATCCCCTCTTTTTGCAGATAGCAGATGGCCTGCTTGGTCGTGTTGACGAAGCCCCGGTAATTGGCCCTGGCATTGCCGGGTATGTTGCAGAAGAACAGGTTGCACAGCTCGGCGTTCTCCACATAGCACGAACTTTGGTTCATAAAGCTGAAGCCTTGCTGTACCAGTGCGGTTTTCCGCATGAGCGAGGTGCGGTCTGTATCGTTCAGCACGACATTGAAGGCGGTATAGGCGGTCTGGTAGTCGAACTGGGTAATCTCATCGCAGAAGGCTGCCTGCTCGCGTTGCTTCTCTGCCGCCGGAGGGTAGAAGTTGGTGATGTAGTTCAGCGCGTCTTTCTCCGCACCGATGGCCGTTACGGTGGCATCTGGATCGGTTATCTCTATCACGATGTTTACGATGTGGTTGAACGGCAGGCCAAGTCCTACGGGGTACAGCATCGAGCATTTGCTCCGTATGCTGTCCGGTATCTCTATGTTTCCCCCGTATGCCTTCGACTTGCCGGTGTGCGGCACGGCCAGTTCCTGAAGATGCTCGCCTTCGTTGGTCAGCGAAAGGATGGAAACGTGCTGCTGCCCTATTTTCATGCTTCCGCTTTCACTGACAGCCATAGGGTTGACGCTCTTCTGCGTGGCATCGTTTTCCGGTGTCTCGTAAGAGAGGTTGACGTAGTCGTAGATGGCGTTGTTCAGTTCCGTATCATCCATCTTGCGTATCTCAAACTGCTGGATGGACGACAAACCGTTCTCAAAGTTCATCAGAAAGGCTTCCATTTCTGTCAGCCGTTGCTGATATTCCTTATAAGGTTGCTTGAACGGGTAGTGCAGCTTTCGCATCAGCGAGGTGCCCGATGCGCTTTTGCGTATCTTACCGTTTCGGCTGCCGTTCGTGAACGTCACATACAGGTTGGTGTAACTGTTCAGTATCTCCTTGCCGTTGAAATGACGGTTGTTCTCCGCTATCAGGGCATTGGAAGAGTATTCTGCATGATGGTATCGCCCCGTATAGTAGAAATTCTGCTGATGGATGACCGTGCCTGCCGGAAGCAGCTTCAAAAGAGCCTCCAACCGCTCATGGATGTATTGCGCCTCGCTTTCCGACAAGGTGAACACTTCGGGCAGAAGCAGCCGGTAGCCGACGGTGATGTCACCGTTCCCGTTGATGACGGCGTTCTCCGTGATGGTCTGGATAGGCAAGACACTTTCCAGATCCACGGATTTGTCCTTCACCTCTATCTCTGTCTGCCGGATATACAGCAGAGCAATCAGCAGGCACAGCGCACAGATTAGCAGGGATATGAGTATGATGATTCCTATCATGGTTGCTGTTTTAGGATGAATTTGAAAATCTGCCGTTTGTCCGTTATCTGCCGGGGGGTGGCGTTCTTGATCCGGAGGCCGGTCAGGTAGTCCGGGTTACCGGCCTTGTGTTCCTTTTTCAAGGTTTGGAACAGCAGACCGGATAGAAACAGAATGGCGGAAATGATTCCGATGATGAGTATCGGGTGCAGCTGCTTAAATATGCTCACGATGATGATGATGGCCGTCAGCAGCATGAAGATGGCGAACTGTCCCGATGACAGACCGAAGAACTTGATCGGCTTGTTGATTTTACGCATGGTTCTCATGGCTCTTCGTTTTTAGATAATCAGGAAGGCTACCATGATGACTACCACGGCGATGATCCAGCCGAGCAGGTATTCCTTGGCATGGGGATTGTTCGTGGCAAGCGAATAGATGACAAAGACCAGAGCGATGCCGAGTACCGCCGCCAAAATGTATTTGGCTACGTCCAGAATGGTGTCCGCACCCTCTTTGGCTTTGTCTGTCACTTCGGATAGGCTGTTAATCTTCAGGCCGCTTTGTGCCTCCGCCACTTGTGCCGTTCCCAACAGCGTGAAGAATATGAGAAAGGTGAAGATAACCTTTCCATAGCGGTTAATGACTTGGTTCGCTTTTTCTCTTACATTTTCGATTGCTTTCATTTTGTTCCTATTTTTTAATTAAACATGAATCGTTTTCAGTCTCTCCCATTGCACATCCTTATACTTGATGGATATGGGCTCTTCTTTCGGCTGTTCCGGCAGTGGTTTGCCTGAGTAGTAGTAGGCTCTTCCATGCAGGTACATATCGGCTATCTCGGCAGCCAATTCCTCTTCTTCCAGCTCAGGCTGAAATACCACGCAGATGACCGGACAGGCTCTCTCCTGCCCTTCCTTGCGCACCGCCTCCCTTATCGGCTTCTCTTTCTCCTTTCCGGAAGAAAGTGCTTTCTTCTTTTTCCGAAAGTAAAAGTGAAGCGTGACACAGGCGAGTATGGCAACCAGTATCAAATCCACTACGTTCATAAGAGTTGCCAGATAATGAGCCAAGTGACCAATGCCGTGATATAGGTGATGATGGCCTCTTTGGTGCGCTCGTGGTTGCTTATCAGCTTTTTAAGTACCGCTAGTCCGGCACATAGAAAGCCTACCCCTATCAGCATGGCGCCTATTTCACGGTATAAGGAGATCAGGCCGGATACATTTGTATCGGCTAACAATATGATAATAAGCATGGTGATATGATTTGTCGGTTAGTAGAGCAGTATCTTTATTCCTACGTTCCAGACAGTGTTCCACTTGTCAATGGATAGGGGATTCCAATGTTGTTGTATGCGGGCAAGCAATGCCGTTCGGGGCAGGATGAATACTTCCAGTTCCGTTTCCAGTTTCGGGCCGATGATGAAGTTGTATTCCTTATCGGGGTGGCGGACGTATTCTGTACCGATGAATCCTCCCAGGCCGATGCCCCAGTAAACGGATTTCAGGTTGCAGGCCAGGGTTCTGTAATAACCGCCGTCCACAAAAAAGTCCTTACCCTTGTCATGTATCGTTTCGGGAATCGTTTCTTCCGGGTTCAAGGTAGAGACTTGCGGTAGGTTGGCTGTATATTCGTAAGGTTTCTCAAAATAGCTAAACCCGGCTTTCCAATAGCTTGTCCGGTTGATGTATCTGGAAAAGGACAGGTTGTAATAGTTGCCTGCATTGCCGAACAGGTTAGTGCCGTAGTTCAATTCAAGTGCCGGGATGTTCTCATAATGGCGTTGCGCAAAAGCGCTTACGGTGCATAACAGCAGGCTAAGGCTGATAGCAGTCAGTCTGATGTGTTCCATGGGAATTACTCTTTAGGTTATTAATGTTATATATTTTTCTATTTGTCTCATACGGTGTTTCCAATTTACGCGGATTCCTGTCGGCAGAACCGAATCAAGGTGCTTATCGCGTTGTTTTCGCTCCAAACATATAGATTATATACGGGAGGACAAATTTTATGAAGGGCTTTTAAAGGGCCTTTCGTGTTTATTTAATGTGCATTAAAAAATACATGTGCCGTAAACCGGCAGGTGTGGAATAATTCTACAGAAAAAAGCCGGATAGGATTAGTTGTGTAAAACTGTCCTGCCCGGCTTATAGGGTTTGGTTTATATGCGCTTTCGGATGTTGCTCAATGCTTGTGGCGTGATGCCGATATAACTTGCTATGTCTTTTAAGGGTATTGAACGTAACAGCCATTTTTCATTGGCCAAAAGCGCTTTGTAACGCGCTTCGGCATCCAGTGTGTAAAACTCCTCTTCCCTTATTATTTTGCGGTTGATGGATCTTACCAAATGTATTCTGGCCAGCTTGTTGAAATTGATGGATAACTCATATAGCTGATGAAGATCTTTTTTGGGCAATCTCCAGATCTTGCATGGCTCCAATGCCTTGATATTGTAGTGGGCATGGTGTTCTTCATGTGAAAGGAAAAAATTGATGAACTCTTTGGCTTGGATAAACCGTGCTGAAATCTCTCTATTCTCTTTGTCCGGAAACCATAACCGGACGATGCCGGATTCCAGATAATAGAGGTAGCATACTTCCTCGCCCCTGGTGACGAGGTGTTCTCCCTTTTTGATATGGATAAGCTCGAAATGAGCATCAAGATACGCCTTTTCTTCGTCTGTCATCCGCACGTGAAGATGGGCGCCCATTACCATGAGCGTCTCATCTATCAGGGTGGCAATTGTTTGAACCATTGAATTTGTTTTATGTTTATATAAGGGTACGGAAACGTACCCTCTAACATGGACGTGGCGTTCCAACAACAAAGGCACGCCCCGTACCAGTTTCATACTGGTACAGGCATGCGCCTGTTGTTGTTAATTCCTTAACGATAGATGCCACTCTTTTGTTAGACAGACGGACGTATGTAAAAAGCGGGCTGCCAATTTTCTGACAATCCGCTGCAAAGATACTATTTTATGGTTTTTGTTCCAACTTTTAGGGATTTAAGTTGACGGCAAGGTCTTCTGGACGAATGCCTACTACCTTTATATAGATATCCCGGTAGATGTTCTCCTTAATCTCCTTGTCCTCTTCAGAATAAAGCCATGCGGTAAATTCATGATAATATTCGCCGGTTCCCAATTTAAAGAAATCCTTATATTGATAATGTCTGCTCACGGGAATGCCTTTCTTGTTTAACAAGAAGCATGATTTAAGCGCATCGTGATATTGCGAGGTCAGTATCGCCTTTATCTTTTCGTCGAAATATTCCAATGTTTCCTGGTCAAAGAAAAACTGTACGGTGTAGGGCCACTTCTCCCCTTTTCCTTTGATGTACTGGTATTGGAATTTGGTTCTCTCCAGCTTTTTGTTGATACCGTTTAAGATGCTGGTCACCTTCTTCTTCCGGTCATGGTTGTCCTTTACCGTTACATCAAATTCCTTGGCAAGTTGGTCAACCGTAACGGTGAAATAAGGTGCTTGTCCTTGGTCAATCTTATACTTGATCAGGTAAATCATTTTCGCCAGGTTCAGATAAAACTTGCGGTAGCCTTTGCGGTTGGGCAGGTTACGGTAGTCTTTCAGTTCCAGCAGATTGTATTCGGTAAGCAAAGTATTCATCAGATCTTTGCTCAGATGCACGTTGTAATTCCGCTTGGTGCGCTTTTTCGTGCCGAAGTTATCCTTTATCTCAAAGCGGTCCAGTATTTGAATGAACTTATATTGCGTCTTGCCGTTCATGGCGTATGCTACACTGAGGTTGGATGTCCCTAAACGGTATAACGCCGCTTCAAAGGTGTTCTCTATCGGATGCTCTATCTTTTGGCCGTTCTGTTCGGTGATATATACCGGACGTTGGTTGCTGAACAGGAAATCAAGCTGCTTCTCGGTCAGTTTTCGTTGCAACTTGGTTCGTTCATACCCCATGACCTCACAAAAATCGTTGATGGAGAACCAGCAGTCGCCGAACAGATCTTTCATTTGTGAAGATGCCACGTAAATGATAATGTCAGACATGACAGTGCCGCCTGCATCAAATAGAACTTCCAATACTTTCGTGTTGGAAGACTCGCTGAGAGTCCTGGGGACTCTGCTCAACTCTTTTTGTGTATTACTTTCCTTCATAGGCGGACACTTGTTGTTTACTGATGCAAAGATACGTTTTTTTACGGAGATAGTGAATCTAACTCCCTATAAATGAAGATTCCAAAGCATTTTTTTCGTGCTGTTTCTTGATTTAGTTGTGTAAAAGTGTCCCGACTACGGCTGTTTCCGATCCCCCAGTTGTGTAAAAGTGTCCCGAATGGCCGGTTTAGTTGTGCAGAAGTGTCCCGGATTCCTGATTTAGTTGTGTAAAAGTGTCCCGAATGCAGATTCTAGTTGTGTAAAAGTATCCCGACTTTCCTGTTCAGTTGTGCAGAAGTGTCCCGAATAGTCGGTTAGTTGTGCAGAAGTGTCCCGGTTACGAGAAGATGCCAGTAAGTGCTAACTTGCAATAATATAGTTGATTATACGGAAAACCTCCCTTATTAGTTGTGTAAAAGTGTCCCACAAATACTTAAATCCCTAAAAACCTAAATAAAACGAAGAAATGATTTTGTTACCGTATTCTTACTTTCGGAAAAAATTTTGAGGTGGAAACAAGTAGAGGTTTGAATTCTTTAACATATTGTCCAGGATAATAGGCAAAGGGATTTTTCCGCAGTTGTGTAAAAGTGTCCCGGTTCAATGCCGGCCTTCACTAAAACGGTGTGCAAAAATAACGCCTGCCCGACGGATGCAGTCGAACAGGCGTATATATTTTTCCGAAAGTAGAATCAGATGCTCATATACTTCTTCAGTATCGCTTGAATCTCCTTGTTATGGCTGGTCAATATGTCTTCAAGAATGTTGTTTGCGATGTTGTGCATTCCTAATCCAGTGGCCATAGCAATCTGCTTCAGCTTTCTGTGGGTTTCGCTGGATATCCGGATTACTTCGGTGTTCTTTAATTTTCGCTCTTCCAGATATTCCGAGAATTTTTTTCCGCAGACTTTGCTTTCTTCTGTTTTTGGAGAAGACTGCACGGAAGGTTTGGATTCCGGCTTTTCCATTTGTTCCGGCTGAGGTTCTTGGACGGTTTCTTTGACTGGAGCCGATTCTTTCACCTCTTCATGGATGGGGTGCTCAATCGCAGGTTGGGGGATAGTGCTTTCCGCAACACTTCCGATCTGCTGGATTTCCTGCTCTTTCTTACTGGCGCTTTGCAGCAAGAGTTTTCTCATGGCGGCTGATGATGTCCTTTCTTTGTTGGTTGCCATAGCTTTATTCTCCTATATGGTTACAGATTAATTCCAATACCTCTTCACAGAAAGCATCACAGGGATGATGGTACGCTTTACTCAGCGTACTTAAATTGCGTTGATAGTCAACCCTTGAATCCTTGATGTAGTTTTGCATCAACTCGAAAGGCAAGGTTTTTTTATTTTTCAAAATTTCTTTGAACTCCAGCACATTCGGAAGAACACGGTTCATAACACCACGCACGGTAGTCTTTTTACCAATCTTTCGACGGCTTTCGATAATCCCTTCATAGATGTTATAGTAAAAGGTCAATGTAGGTCTTAAATCGGTCTGGTTCGGTTCGAAGGGAATGATGATCACGTCAACGAAGTGCAGCGTTTCAACTACACCGTTTTGTTTCAGGTTACCCGGAAAATCGACAAGTATAATGTCGTAATTGTCCTGAAGGAAATCCAGTTGGTTGATGAACTCTGAGGAAGAGATATTGATAACCTCATATTCTTCTTCCTTTTTCATGATTCCGTCCTCGGCTTCGTCCTCACGTAATTTTCCGATAGTGTTCTGCATGTCGTCGATATCCACCACGGCAATGGATAAGCCCCCCTCTTCGTTTGACTGCGAATGAATATAACCTGCAAACAAAGCTGTCAGCGTAGACTTCCCTACCCCGCCCTTGGGATTCTCAAAAGCTACGACTACTCCTGGTAATATTTGTCCCATAATGTACGTTTTTAAGTATGTGCGCAAATATATAAATAATAAATTAAATAATTGCATACTTTTATAATTAATTTATTATACACTTTTTTACTTAATTGTATAAGTAATTACATATATAAATATAAATATAAATATGTACATACTTAATCTTATAATTAAGTATGTATGTTCATACTTTGTAATAATATAATTAGTAATTATGTATTTTGTAACTAATGGCTTTCCGTTCGCCTGTTACAATGTGCGTAGTTACTTTGTAACAAAGTGAGCGGTTAATCTGGATTAAGAAATCAAGACTTTTGTCTGGTTTTGTTTCACAGCTGAGTATTATTGTATATCTTTGCTAATGCAAGGTATGTTTTTGTGGGTACAAAAAACCTTGCGACAGCCGAGCTGCCGACCAATGTTCGTTACACTCACATACTCTGTATATATGAAAGAGAATCGAGATATAAGTATAAAGATCCGCTTGACGGAAGCCGAGAAAGAACAGCTTCTTCAACGTTCAAAGGAAGAGGGAAAATCCCTTTCTTCCTTTATCAGAGAGTCTGCCTTGAAAGGCAGAAGCATATCGAAAACCGATGTGCAAATGATATATGAACTTCGTAAAATAGGAGCCAATATCAACCAGCTTGCCAAACATATCAATACGCTTCCGTCCGATGAAAATATATTGTATTCATTGGATCGGATTAACCAATACCTTTCGGATGTAGAAACCATTAACCGGAAATTGTTATGATAGCCGAGATACAACCTTCTTTCTCATCCCACCTGTCCATGAGCCGGAAAATTGAATACCAGCTTTCCAAGGTCAAGGAAGGAAACGGAAAAGTGCTTTACACCTCCACTGGTGACGAACTGGCCGCCATGCCAGCCTACATGAAACTTATCTCCCAGTTGAATGACCGGGTGAAACTACCTTATGCGGAATTTATTCTGAGCCTCTATCCGGGAGAAAGCCTTTCCGATGAACAGTGGCTTTCTCTTGCCGGGGAATATATCGAGAGGATGGGGTACGGAAAGTCCTGTTATGCCGTTGTCCTAAATACCGACAAGGCACACAGCCATGTGCATGTGCTGCTGACCACAATTGATGAAGAAGGCAAAAGCATTCCTTCCGGAAATAATTACAGCCGTTCCGAAAAGATCTCAAGGGAACTGGAGCAGAAGTACGGTCTGTTGCCTTTGGAAAGGGAAGGAGGCAAGAGAACCACGTTGGGAGAGGCGCAATACCGTAACTATTATTTCGATGCGGCCTTGAAGAAAGCCATGCGTAGTTATAATTACAAGGATAAGGTATCGGCTGTCCTGGAACAATCCGATACATACCGGTCTTTGAATAAACCCTTGCAAGAAATAAAATTGGCCAATGAAGAATGGCGTGTCCTATTGGGGGATGAAAGCTATGACAACCTTTTCGCATTGCTGGAAAAAGGAGGTTTTTTCAACCCCTTGTTCAAGGATGAACTGTTACAACAGCTTGACCGCATCTACTCTTTTTCCGAAAGTACATCCGATTTCCGAAGGAACCTGGAACAAGAAGGATTGTATATGCGTCTGGTCACCAAGAAGGACAAATCCTATTATGTCTATGGCATCAAGGATTCAGGCTTTTACCTGAAGGACGTTTCACTTCCTCAGAAATATCGTTTTGGTAATATTCGTTTTGATGGCCGGGGCATGAGCGCCGATGAACAGAAGCATTATCTCTATGACCATGTGTTTAAGGCATTGAACGCTTCTTTAGGCTATGAGGATTTTAAGAAAAGGTTGGCGGAAGAATCGATCCGTGTGACGGAACATGTAAACAGCAAAGGCGCATACGGGATTTCCTTTTATATGGAAAACGTGGAAAATGCTCATGTCTTTAAAGGTGCGGATCTTTCCCGTAAGCTCACTTATCAGAATATCCAGAAGCATTTCGATGGTGTGGCTGTCGGTCTCTCGCCACATATCGATAGGGTAGGGGAGTTCCGTGAGCGGGTGGATCGTGAGGCTTTCTATATGCAGGGTGGGGGAGTTATGGCCATTCCGGAACTTGACATTACCGGCAGCGGGAAGAAGTCGCAAGAGGATGATCTCATACCGTCCAAAAAGAAACGGAAACGCAAGAGTGGTCCCCGATTTCTCATTATGATGAATACTAACTTAATATATTTGCTTTATGAATTATCAGACCGTTTTACAGAATTATCATCCCACTGAACAGGGGGATTTCATGTTGAGATATGAGATAGGTGGCCGGGGATATGTCGTTTACTCACCGGAGAAGGATGCGTTGTCTTGTATTGAATTACATGGCTTTTCCGAGCTTACTCCTTGGCAATTGGCTTTTGTTCTTTCCTTGGATATGCAGCAGATGAAAGAACAGGACGAGCTTTCTCTCTTCGTATGTTGTAAGCGAGAAAAGCTCTTGTCTTATCTTTTCGATGTGGAGGAAAGCGAAACCGTCTTGAAGACAAAGCACGTGTCCGGTTGGCAGGGCTATCTGATGATGGATATCCATAAGCCGGACAGGGTACGGAACGTGTTCCAGTTCCATCCGGAAACGAAAGAAGCCCGTTTGGTCTTTGATAACCGTTTATGTGTCGCTTCCCTTCGTGAGAAAGAAAAAGGAAAGCTCATCCATCTCTGTTGGAGTCCTTCTGTCTTTGCTGCCATCGATAAGGGAGGAGAGCGTACCGCACCGGCTTATCTGTTGGCTTCTGATGCTGCCTTGTTGCATGGGTATGCCATGAAACAGATTGCGGAATGCTTTGCCGGTACACCGGTTGAAGAACGGGTTATCGGTATTCATGTAGGGGATAATGTCTATGAGGCCTTGTCTTTTGTGTGCTATTACGTCCGTAACGTGCAGGATGAATATTTGGTTATTCCTGAGCGGAAAGATGGGATGGTGATTCTTGAAACCCCGAAATGGAATCCGATACGCCAGGCTAACTTCGTGGCTTCACTGAACAAGATGGCGGTTGACCAGGCGAAGAAACGCTATCCGGAAATGGAGGTTCCGAATGAACGGCCATTCACGTGCCTCTCTTTTGCCCGGAAGTCTTTCGTCTATTTCCCGGATCTGAAGGTGTATCAGGAGGTGTTCTTGAAGATGTATTTGGGGTTGGTGAGGTTACAGGAGGTGCATTTGCTGGGGTAAGGAACAATTGCAGTGCTGCTTATAAAATAGTGGCACTACTATTGTTAGAGTACTTCTATCATTCCTTTGGTTACGGCATCGGCCAGTAGTCTTTTTACAATCCTGCCACTGGGAGGATTGGTTATCCCAAGCGTTATCTCAACCCTGTTTGATAGAGGATGATAGTGCAGGTATTGGAGGATTTCATCTTCAATAGTCATGTTATAATTCTTTTATCGGGACAATTTTGCCT
>QFCD01000936.1_pt1 | contig 55014 bp, 55 predicted proteins | sample 5346081 | NCBI WGS metagenome assembly QFCD01 (sample SAMN09062251, study PRJNA434731) | Human gut metagenome, whole genome shotgun sequencing project. | isolation source: stool timepoint A gemcode assembly | host: Homo sapiens | collected 2015 | reverse complement strand
GTGGCCTGGGCATCCCGGCGCAAGGCGCTCGACCCTCAAACCCTCGCGTTCCGCCCCTGGACCCTGGCACTCGAGCCTCAAACCCTCGTGTTCCACGCTTCAAGGTCGACATTTTCGACCTCAAACACGCACGCTCCGGGCTTTGAGGTCGGCGCTTGAGCCTCAGAGGCTCGGCGTCCGGCCGCCGACCCCTCGCGCTCGGCCCTCTGAGCCCGATTTTTCGACCTCGAACGGTCATGTTCCGGGCGTTGAGCCCGGTGGACGAGCCTCGGACACTCACGCTCGACTGTCTGAGCCCCGCAATCGGGCCTCAGAGCCTCACGTACGACACTCACACTGCCGCGGTGGGCGTGAGCGTGAACGCCATCGACACCCAGCGGTGAAACTGGCGGATTGCGTGGCGGGGGCTCACTGTGCACCTCCGGCGGCCTGGATCATCTTCCAGCCGTTGCCGGCCGGGTCACGAAAGCCGGCGTCGACGCTGCCGAAGCGGTCGATCGGCTCCTGCGTGAATTCCACGCCGCGCTCGCGCAATTGGGCATAGGCGGCGCGGCAATCGGCGACGGTCAGCACCAGCGGCGGCATCGCGCCCTTGGCCACCATGGCGCGCAGCGTCTGCGCGGTGGCTTCGTCGTGGATGGGGGGCCCGGGCTGGAACAGGCCGAGCTGAAACGACGGCTGCTCCGGATGCTGCACCGTCAGCCACCGGTACGGGCCGTTACGCACATCGGTGTGCACGCGAAACCCCAGCTTGTCGACATAAAACGCCAGCGCCGCGTCCTGATCGTCCACATACAGCCCGACGACATTGATCCCTTGGCTCATCACCGCTCCTTGTTGTTGGTGGGTGACGGATTTGTACCCTCCGCCAGTTGGCGGCGCTTCTCCGAAACTGCTGTGACAAGGTCGGGCCGCTGCGCCGCCTTCAGCACACAGGCGGGCACGCGGTCGAGTTGTTGCTGCGGCGCGGTGGCCTGGGCATCCCGGCGCAAGGCGCTCGGGCTCTGCCCGGTGATGTCGCGGAAGATACGGCCGAAGGTGCCGAGGCTTTCCCAGCCCGTGGCGTAGGCGATTTCAATGATGGGTAGGTCGGTGTCACGCAGCAGCGTGGTGGCCTGCTCGATACGGCGCGTGAGCAAGTAGCGGTGCGGCGGAATGCCGAAGGCCTGCTTGAACGAGCGCGCAAAATGCGCCGCTGACACGCCGCTCACTTCGGCCAGCCGCTTCACAGGCCACGCCTCGTGCGAGGCGGCGTCCATGCGGTCTTTGGCGCGAAGCAGGCGGCGCAGCAGCGCGGGCGTTTGCTGCGCGTCGGTGTGTGCCGGTGCCACCGCGGCCTGCGCCGGAGCGGTCAGCCCAGCTTGAACTCGCCGATGGCGTGTGCGAGCTTGCGCACCCCCTCTTCCACCTGCGCCAGCGACGAGGTGGCGTACGACAGACGCAGCGTCGAGCGATCCGGGTCGACCGGGTAGAACGCCGCTCCAGGCACGAACGCCACGCCGCGCTCGATGGCCACCTTGGCGACATCGCTCGCATTGCGGCCCGGCAAGACGCACCACAGGAACATGCCGCCGCGCGGGCGGTTGAAGGTCAGTTCGGTGTCGGGCAGCAGCGCATGCAGGCCGTTGGCCATGGCGTGGGCGCGTTCGGCATAGGCAGCGCGCGTGCGCGGCAGCACGGTGTCCAGCCGATTGCTGCGCAGGTACGCAGCGGCTGTGGCCTGCGCAAACGTGGAGGTGTGCGCGTCGGCAAATTGCTTGACCATCACCGCGTTGCCCAGCACCGGCTGCGAGGCGATCATCCAGCCCACGCGCAGGCCCGGGGCCACCACCTTCGACAGGCTGCCCAGGTAGATCACACGCCCCTGCGCGCCGTCGGTCTGCTGCGACAGCGAATATAGCGACGGGGGCGGGGGCGCGTCGAAATACAGATCGCCGTAAGGGTCGTCTTCCACGATCAGCAGGTTATGCTGCACCGCCACGTCCAGCAGGCGCTTGCGGCGCTGCAGGCTCATCAGCGCGCCGCTCGGGTTGCCGAAGTTGGGAATCACATAGAGGAATTTGGGGCGCGCGGTGGCACCACCACCGGCGAGCACCTTTTCCAGCGCGTCGACATCCAAGCCGTCGCCATCGGTCGGCACGCCGGCCACCTTGGCGCCGTAGAGCTTGAACGCCTGAATGGCGGCGAGGAAAGTGGGAGCTTCGGTCAGCACCGTATCGCCTTCACCGATCAGCACCTTGCCCAGCAGATCCAGACCTTGCTGGGACCCGGTAGTGACGAGGATGTCGGTGTTGGCGACGTTGGCGCCGCGACTCTTCATCAGCGTGACGATGGCCTCGCGCAGCGGCTCAAAGCCTTCGGTGGCGCCGTATTGCAGCGCGCGGGCGGCGTCGGTGGTGAGCGCGCTGTCGGCCGCGGCCTTCAGGCCTTCCACGTCAAACAGGGCCGAGTCAGGAAAGCCGCCCGCAAACGAGATCAGGCCCGGCTTGCCGAGCACCTTGAACAGCTCGCGGATGGCGGACGTTTCAACGTTTTGCAGGCGGGGTGCCAGCAGCGATTGCAGGAATTCCATGGCGTGCGTCTCTCTGTAGTTCGAGTGCCCGCCACTTTACGTGATGTGCGCCGCGTGCGCATGCCAACACGGCGTCACAGCGGTGAATAGAATGCCGCCACCGAACCGGTAAAAAGGAGCCCCCGTATGGCTGTCCGACGCATCGTCCCGAATCTGCATGCTGCCGATCCGGCACGTGCCCGCGCGTTCTATGCAGACCTGCTCGATCTGGAAGTGGTGATGGACCACGGCTGGATCATCACCTTTGCCGATACGGCCAAGACCATGACGCCGCAAGTCAGCATTGCCAGCGAAGGTGGAAACGACACGCCGGTCCCAGCGCTGTCGGTAGAGGTGGACGATGTGGATGCCGTGCATGCGCGCGCCGTGTCGCTGGGCCTGGAGATTGTTTTCCCGCTGGTGGACGAGCCGTGGGGCGTGCGCCGCTTTTATGTGCGCGATCCGTTCGGCAACGTGATCAACATTCTCGCGCACCGGTAACACCGCAACTTCGCACGCGAAAAAATGCCCGCATGCCAGGGGCGATGCGGGCGTGGCATAGCGGCCGGCGACTACCGGTGCTTGCCGTTTTGGGTGCGCTTGTCTTGGTGTGTGTTCGCGTCCTTGTCCTTGTCGACAACGCGGGTGATGCCACCCGTGGCGGGCGGATCACTGGCCGGGAAGGTGTCCTCCACAGCCTTTTCCACCAGCTCTTCACGCTTATGTGCGTGCGGATGCTTCTCTTGCTTGCCCTTCTCCATGGCGTCCTCCTGTTTCAAGCGTGGTTGACGACACGCAAGCGAACGGCGTGCCTGAGCGTGCTCAATATTCTTCCCAATACGGACGCGAGCCGTAGTACTCGTGCACCGACTGCGCCCAGGTCGGGTCGGCCATCGTGGGCCAGCTGTCCTTGTCGAAACCCGGAGCCGCTTCAAGGCGATCCTTGTTCGCGTCGAGGACGAAACACTTGCGGTCGACGTCGAGCGACAGGGCGCTCCACGGCACGGCAAACAGCTTGTCGCCAATGCCCAGGAAGCCGCCCACCGACATCACCGCATACGCGATGCGGCCGCGCTGCACGTCGAGCATGATGTCGGTGATCTTGCCGAGGTCCTCTCCGGTGAGGTTGACGACGCGATCGCCCTCCAGCGTATCTGCGGCCATCAGTTCCGGGCCCGGGCCCGTCGAGTCGGAGTCGGCACGCCCGATGATGCGCATGCGTATGCCAGCGGTGGTTCCCACACCGGTGGCCGTTCCGGTGCCCAGCGTCGTGCCCGTTGTCGTGGTTTGCATAGCAGTTACCTCCCATCAATGAGTTGACGTTCAGGATGATGTGCGACAGCCGCGCACTGCGCGGCGTCTGTCGCACGTAACCTCCTCTGCCAGCAGGAAGCTTGCCTGCGGCACATCGCGTGCAAAGGCGCGCGCGGCATGCCGCTTGCTCAACGGGTCATCGGACTCAAACAACAACCCCCTACCGGAGAGCCCCATGAACAAAGCTGAAATCCCTGTGGCGCAACGCGCCGTGCTGTCGATGCTGCTGGACGATCACCGCGAGGTGAAAAAGCTGTTCAAGACGTTTCAGCAGGAGAAAGACAAAACCGCCGGCGAGCAAATCGTGCGCGAAGCGTGTGAAAAGTTGACCGTCCATACGCAGCTTGAAGAAGAGGTGTTCTACCCGTTCGTGCGCGACAACGGCGGCGAAGCGTTCAAGGACCTCGTCGACGAAGCCGTGGTGGAGCACGCCACTGCGAAGGACCTGATCAAGCAATTGAGCGGCATGCAGGCGGGCGACGATCTGTTCGCGGCCAAGTTCACCGTCCTGGCCGAGTACGTCTCCCACCACGTCGAAGAGGAAGAGACTGAACTCTTTCCCAAGCTCATCCGCCAGCACGTCGACCTGACACCGCTGCAGGAGGCCATGACCACGCGCAAGGAAGCCCTGCTCGCCGAGACCACCAGCTGACGACCCACCCGCCCGCCGATACCGGACCGACACCATGCGCGCCACCGTCTGCGATTTCCTCGTCGCCCGCCTGTATGACTGGGGGGTGCGGCGCATCTTTGGCTACCCCGGCGACGGCATCAACGGCATGTTCGGGGCCCTGGAGCGCGCGGGCGGCAAGATCGAATTCGTGCAGGTGCGGCATGAAGAGATGGCCGCCTTCATGGCCTCGGCGCACGCCAAGTTCACAGGTGAGCTTGGCGTGTGCATGGCTACGTCCGGGCCGGGAGCCACCCATCTCATCACGGGGCTGTACGACGCGCGACTCGATCACATGCCTGTGCTGGCCATTACCGGGCAGCAGGCGCGCACAGCGGTGGGTGGGCATTACCAGCAGGAGGTGGATCTGACGGCGATGTTCCGCGACGTAGCGGGTGCGTTTGTCCACCAGGCCAGCATGCCGGCGCAGGTGCGGCATCTGCTGGACCGCGCGGTGCGCATCGCCATTGGGCAACGGCGGGTGACGGCCCTCGTGCTGCCAAACGATCTGCAAGAAATGCCCTACACCGAACCGCCGCGTGCGCATGGCACGGTGCACTCGGGCGTAGGCTACAGCGCGCCGAGCGTGATCCCACAAGCTACCGACCTGGAACGCGCAGCGGACATTCTCAACAGCGGCCGCCGGGTGGCAATGCTTGTCGGCGCAGGCGCACTCGGGGCCAGCGCGGAAGTGGCCGCCGTGGCGGAAACGCTGGGCGCGGGCGTGGCCAAGGCGTTGCTCGGGAAGGCCGTCCTGCCCGACGATCTCCCGTACGTGACCGGCGCCATCGGCCTGCTCGGCACCGAGCCGAGCTGGGAACTGATGACCCATTGCGACACGCTGCTGATGGTCGGCTCGGGTTTTCCGTACGCGGAGTTCCTGCCCAAAGAAGGCCAGGCGCGCGGTGTACAGATCGACCTGGACCCCGGCATGCTGGGGCTGCGCTACCCGATGGAAGTCAACCTGGTCGGCGACAGCGCACAAACGCTGCGTGCACTGCTGCCGCTGCTGCAGCGCAAGACCGATCGTTACTGGCCCGATCGCATTGCCCGCTGGAACGAGCGTTGGTGGAAGACGCTGGAAGACCGCGCGCTGCAACCTGCCTACCCCGTCAACCCGCAGCGCGTGTTCTGGGAGCTGTCACCCAAGCTGCCGGACAACGTGATCGTCACCAGCGATTCCGGCACCTGCGCAAACTGGTATGCGCGCGATCTCAAGTTCAAGCCCGGCATGATGGGCTCGCTCTCGGGCGGGCTGGCATCGATGGGGGCAGCCGTGCCCTACGCGATTGCGGCCAAATTTGCGCATCCCGATCGCCCTGTCATCGCGCTCGTGGGCGACGGCGCCATGCAGATGAACAACATGGCCGAACTCATCACCGTGTCGAAATACTGGAAGCGGTGGAAGTCCCCCAAGTGGATCTGCATGGTGTTGAACAATCAGGATCTGAACGAAGTCACCTGGGAGCAGCGCGTCATGGAAGGCGACCCGAAGTTCCAAGCGTCCCAGGACATTCCGGACGTGCCGTATCACCGGTTTGCAGAGCTGATCGGCCTGAAGGGCATCTACGTCGACAACCCCGACCAACTGGCCGGCGCGTGGGACGAAGCGCTCAACGCCGACCGGCCCGTGGTGCTGGAGGTGAAGACCGACCCCGATGTGCCGCCGCTGCCGCCGCACGTCACGCTGCAGCAGGCGCGCAACTTTGCGACGGCCCTGGCGTACGGCGACCCCGACGCGAGCGGGGTGTTGCGCGGGACAGCGCGGCAAGTCTTGTCGGCGCTGTTTCCGGTGCACAAAGACAAGGAGTGAGCCAGTGGCCCGGGCGGGTATGCTCAGGCCACCTCCACGTGGACTGCGCCTGATTCCAGCGGCCCCAACCGCGGGCTGCGCAAATTCGGTGAATCGCCAAGCAAACGAACCCACTCGGCTCACATCAAGCCGCGCGCACGCCGTGGAGGTCTGCGTTGCAGTTCGGGTGGTCTTCGTTGTGGTCGTGCTCACGCAGCGCGCCCGGGATGCCGGTGGCCGCCAGACCCTCAGCTGCGAGCCATGCCGCCGTGGCGGCAGCAGCGCGGTCGATCAATTCGCCACAGCGGGCGTAGTCGTAGGGCGACACGTCGAGCGGGCACAGCGGCGGCACAACGGTAATGGGCACCTGACCGGCCCAGCGCTCCAGGTCTTGCACCAGCTGACGCGCGACCAGCAAGGACAAGGCGTTCAACGCGTGCTCGATGGCGCTGCGCGGGGCACGGCGGTCCGCACACGCAAATCCAGCTGGCAATACGACGACACGCGTGGCGCCTAGCCGGATGGCCGCGGAGATTGGCGTGTTGTTGGCGACGCCGCCATCGATCAAGAGCCGGTCCCCAATGCGCACGGGCGGAAATACGCCTGGAATGGCGGCGCTGGCCAGCACGGCCGGCACGATGGCGCCCGACGACAGCACCACCTCGGCGCCGGTGCGCATGTCGGTGGCCACCACGTGCAGCGGCAACGTAGCCGCTTCCAGCAGGGTCTGCGCAAAGTGCCGCGCCAGCAGGCGCTGCAGGCCCGAGGCATCGACGAGGTGCTCACGTCGGCCGCCCAGGATGCCCAGCATGCTGAACATTGCCCGCCAGGACCACGGCATCACGTCGGCGCGCCGCACACCGCGCCACAGCGCCTCGAGCTGCGCGGTGCCGGCCGCGTGCGGATTGCACGCAAAAAAGGCAGCGTTGATAGCGCCCGCCGAGGCGCCCACCACCATGTCGGGTACCACGCCCGAGGCCACCAGCTCGCGCAGCATGCCGGCCTCGATGGCGCCGAGGCTGCCGCCACCGGCAAAGACAAACGCTGTTCGTTCCACTCGGTCCATGATCGATGCCGCGTTGCAGCAATGGAGTCCCAACTGGTCAATCAAGGGACAACTGGAAGTAGAGTAGGTCTACGCTGCCGTTGCGGCTAGTCGGGCCGATGGGCAGCGATCAACGGGCGCGTCGCTCGGCGTCCGCCAGGGGCTTCCAGTGCAGAAACCCGAACAGCAACGTCAGCAGCACGCTGTCGAACAACGGCCCGTGGTGCAGCGCCACCTTACGAAAGCACAGCACCACTTCCAGCAGGTGCGCGGCCAGCAGCACCAGCGCCACGATGCGCAGCCAGCCGATTGCGTCGGCCGACAGCGGCAGGGGCGTGGCATAGCTGACCAGCGCGAGGCCATACACGGCGAGCAGAACGATCTTGCTGAGGACGTTGAACATGCCAGGACTCCGGAGGACGGTGATTTCGATGCAATTGAGCATACCGGCCATCGCCGTCCCTCCGGCTGCTTCAAACGCCTGGATAGACGCCGCACTCCACCCGGCTGTCCCCGCTGGGGTTGCGCGATCAGGCCACCGCCACGCCAAACCAGCGCTCCAAGCTCTCCCGAAGCCTGTCCGTCGTTCCGTCACCGACCCATGCCACGTGACCATCAGGCCGGATCAACACCGCGGTCGGCGCAGACACTGTGCCCACCACCGGAAGCGCCCAGGTGCTGGCATAGCGGGCGTCCACCCGCCGCACGCGATCGGCCCAGGGTGCGATGTCGACGGCATCCGCCGAGCCGAAGTTGAGCAGCACTGCGCTCGCCGCGTGCAACAACTCGAAAACCCGCACCGGGCCCTGCGTGGTGTCCAGGTCGAGATCGGGCATGCGGCGGCCGAGCAGCGGATGGCCCTCGCCCAAGTCGTAGTGAACATCGAGCGCGGAGACCATCCCAACAAGGCGCCTGCGTGGTTCGTCCATGCGAAACAGCTCGGATGTGATCTCGCTTAGCGCCTTGGAACGCTCGTCCTGGCGCAGCAATACCACCTGCGCCAGCGTATTGCGCAACGTGCGGGCGGCAACGGGGTGGCGCTCGGCGTGATAGCTGTCGAGCAGATTTTCAGGCGCTGTCCGTTTGATGACCGCGGCCAGCTTCCACCCGAGGTTCACGGCATCCTGCATGCCCATGTTCAGGCCCTGGCCGCCCATGGGCGGATGCACGTGCGCGGCGTCGCCTGCCAGCAGCACACGTCTGTCGCGGTAGGCCACGGCCTGGCGAGCCATATCGGAAAACCGCGAGATCCAGTTCGGACGATGCGCGCCAAAGTCGGTGCCATAGACGGCGATCAGCGCCTCGCTCAGGTCCGTGAGCGTGGGCGCATTATCGGTACCGAGTTGTCGCTCGGTCAGCACCACGCGGACGCATTTGCCGTCTTCCATTGGCGCGACAGCGTGCCGGCCGATGGCATCGTATTTGAAGCCAAAGGGCGGCGGCTGCGTGGTGTGTACCTCGGCGATGAGCCAACTGGTCGTGGCGTCCCAGCCGGCAAACTCAATGCCGGCGGCCTTGCGGACAGTGCTGCGCCCGCCATCGCAGCCGACGAGGTATTGCGCGCGCAGCACCTCGCCGTCGGACAGCGTGACGTCGACGCCGCGGTCGTCTTGCGAGAAGCCGGTCACTTCACGCGCACGATAGAACGGCACGCCAAGCTCGCCGACCCACTGCGCGAGGAGGCGCTCGGTGTGGTGCTGCCACAGGCCGAGCACATAGTTGTGCCGTGTGGGAAAGTCGCTGATGTCGAGCGGGTTCTCGCCGAAGTGCACGACCGGATAGGTCTTGCCCTGGGAGACAAACCGCTCGGCCACACCGCGCTGGTCGAGCACTTCGATCGAGCGCGCATGCAGACCCAGTGCCCGCACGCCCTCCACGTCCTGATTGGCGCGGCGCTCGACAATGGCGACGTCGATGCCGGCCAACGCCAACTCGGCCGCCAGCATGAGCCCCGTCGGCCCACCGCCGGCGATTACCACGGCATGCCCGCTCATTTCACACCTCCGGGCGGCATCGCCACGCCACGGCCCCGCGCTCCAAACGTCGACGGCATCACGCGCATGTCTGCCCTCCTTTCGGTCGGTTTCAAAGATGGGGGGCGATGCTACTGCGGCCACCGGGGCTTCCCGCAAGCCCCAGGGCGCGCGGTATACTTGAAACAACGGTGGAGCGAATGCTTGTCTAGCGCAACGCACACCACGAAAAAAGGCCGTCCCGAAGGACGGCCTTTTCTGTTGATTAGTTGCAATTATGTCTGACCTACGTAACGCAGAAGAATCAATGCGTTACGTAGGACACCGTGAGCATGCAAGTTTGTCCCAGACCAGCAACTTCGATCCTCCCCGCAGGCTTCTCGCTACAAATATGTTTGCCCTTTGGTCGCTGCAAAGTCGCACCGCTGGAAGCCATCATATTGGGCTCAACGAGAGTCCACCAACGGCAACCGAAGAAGTGTGCACCGGCTCTCATCAGCCAGACGATGGTGCCGTCCAACAGTTTCTTGAACTCAGGGTCAACATCCCGCCCTCGCGCGAGGTTATTGGGTGTGGAACCGCATTCGAAATCGTAAGTGCCGTTGACCAGGAGTGGGATTCTGTTCTGCCCGGTCACGGGGATGTACTCAACCTGCAGATTCGGGCGTTTCACTGCGCAGCCTATCCCTACTAGGCGCCCTTTGCCGCTTTGACCAGAAGAACCGGGCATTCCGCCCGGGCCACAACGCGGTTGGCCACCGAACCCAGGACCGCATCGAAAAAGGCACCACGACCGTGCGCCCCCATCACGATCGCCTCGGCGTGCACCGAGCGGCTGTACTGGACGATGCGCTCCGGGGCAAATCCCACCAACCCGTGAGCCTCAAAAGGAACGTCCGCAGCGCGTAGGATCGCGATGGCGGAAGCCATTGCCTTGGCACTTTGCTCTTTATGCCAGGCAGCAACGTCCGCGTGTCCGACAAATACCTCTACCTCTCCGCTGACATCAGGTGTGCAGTGTAGAACATGGACCGTGATGTCCGGTGTGAGCAGCCTGCGGTCTGCGATGCAGTGGGCCGCAGCGTCCGAGTAAGCGGAACCGTCAGTGGCCAGCACAATGTTCTTTGACATGATCGCTTCTCCTTCGATAAGGCTTCTCCAGTGCCGCTTCCTTACTCAGCTCTGGCGTGGGAGCCCACGGGTGATGCTTCAAACTTATGGCACGCCACGTTCGGCAGGCTGATCTTGATCAACCGAAGACCATGCCGATGAATCTCAACCGCCATGGTCGACGCGGTGCATTGATCAAATCACATAGCGGCAGTGCTTGGAGGTTCTTCACCCAACGGCTGATTAATGCCGAGCATGTTCGCGGTTATACCCGCGTGGCGTTGAGCCAGATCAACGGACATCTGAAGCATCCGACTAGGGTGATTCCAGGCGCAGAGCTGCTGCCCGCCCATCGACGGATGCTGGGCCACCGCAACACGGCAAGGGAGCGGCTCAGGCAGCGAGCGTCGTTCCGAAATGTGTCACCAGATGCCGATCGGGTGCGTAGTGGAAACGGTCTTTACCATTCATGCGGTCAGCAAGGTCTACCCGATGGGGAGCGTGAGCGTTCGCGCGCTGGATCAGGTTGACCTCGAACTTGGCTCCGGTGAGATCGTCGTGCTGCTCGGCGCGTCCGGCAGCGGCAAATCGACACTGCTCAATTTGATGGGTGGGCTCGACACACCAACGAGCGGCACGATCGTCTACCGAGACCACGACCTCTCATCTGCAGCGCAGCGAGACCTCACCCGGTTCCGACGCGAGCACGTCGGATTTGTCTTTCAGTTCTACAACCTAATTCCGAGCCTGACCGCGCGCGAGAACGTCGCCCTGGTGACTGATATTGCCGATCGGCCGCTGGCTCCGGACGATGCCTTGTCCATGGTCGGCATCGGGGCGCTCGGCGACCACTTTCCCTCGCAGATGTCGGGCGGGGAACAGCAACGCGTGGCCATTGCGCGCGCGGTCGCCAAACGGCCAGACGTGCTGCTGTGTGACGAACCAACTGGTGCGCTGGACTTCCGTACGGGGCGCCTAGTGCTTGAGGTGCTCGAGCGTGTGAACCGAGAGTTTGGCACCCTGATTGTCATCGTCACACATAACGCCGTCATCGCGGACATGGCGGACCGTGTCCTACGTATGAGCAGCGGAGCCATTGTCGAACACCGTCACAACGCGCAACGCGCGAGCGCACAGGATCTGTCATGGTAAGCGCGCTCACGCGCCTGCTCTGGCGCGACCTTTGGCACCTGCGAGCCCAGGCCGTTGCCGCCGTGCTGGTCGTCGGCTGCGGTGTAACCACGTTCGTTGCGATGCGCAGCACCTACCTTGCTCTGCTGGACGCGCAGCAAGACTATTACGCGTCGTACCGGTTCGCGGATCTCTTTGTTCATCTCAAGAGGGCCCCGTTGGAGGTGGCAACGCGCATCGCCACGTTACCGGGGGTCGCACGCACGGATGCGCGCGTGGTGTCGGACGTGACAGTCGATATACCAGGCCTGACGGAACCCGCGACTGGGCACGTCATTTCGGTTCCTGAGCAGAGCTGGCCGGCGCTCAATCTTCTGCACCTGCAAAGCGGCCGATACGTGGCGCCCGGCCGCGACGATGAGGTTCTGGTCAGCGCGGCGTTTGCGGATGCCAACCATCTGCGGGCAGGAGGACGCCTGGCCGCCGTTCTCAATGGGCGGCGGAAGCAGTTGCACATTGTCGGCATCGCGATGTCGCCCGAGTATGTCTATGAAGCGGGAGCTGGCTCCATCTTTCCGGACAATCGTCACTACGGCGTGCTCTGGATGGGTACCAACGCGCTGTCGGCGGCGTTCCGCATGAGCGGTGCGTTCAATGACCTGGCGCTGTCTCTCGATGGCAGCGTTCCGTCTGCGCGCGTGATTGCTCAAGTCGATCACGAATTGGGGCCTTATGGCGGACTCGGCACCATCACACGCGAGGATCAGGTATCGAATCGATTCATCTCGGATGAGATCGCGCAGAACCGGGTAACGGCTACATACGTGCCCGCCATCTTCTTCTGCGTCGCCATGTTTCTATTGCAGAACGTCCTGAGCCGGCTGATCGATATGCAGCGTACACAGATCGGCTTGATGAAAGCGTTTGGCTACGGAAATGTCACCGTTGGTCTGCACTACCTGCAGTTCGCCTGTCTGATGGCGGCAGCGGGGGCCGCCGTCGGGATCGCAGGGGGACTTGAACTGGGGTCATATTTGACGGGCCTGTACGCGAAGTACTATCGCCTGGCACGCCTCGAATTCCGAATCGATATCCCGATCATCGCCTGGGCGGTGTTCCTGAGCTTCGCAACGGCGGCTGTCGGTGTAGCTGCCAGTGTCGCGAAAGCCGCGGGCTTGATGCCCGTCGATGCCCTGCGTGCCGCTGTGCCGCCAGCCTTTGCCGCAAGCTGGGCGGAGCGAATTGGCCTTTACCGGCAGTTGGGCATCGTATCGCGAATGATCGTGCGGAACATTGCCCGCCAGCCCGTCAAATCGCTGCTCGCCTCCCTGGCTCTGGCATGCGCGAGCGCCATTCTTGTTATTGGTGGTTTTTTCTTCGATGCGGTCGATCATCTGTTCGACGTCCAATTCCAACAGGTCGAGCGTCAAGATGTCACGGTAGCCTTCTCGCAACCGTTATCCCATCGCGCTGTCTATGCGCTCGAACGCTTGCCGGGCGTGCTGAAGGTCGAGCCGTTTCGCGACGTGCCGGTCAGGTTGTCGGTGGGGTACCGATCTCGGCAAGTCTCGTTGAGCGGAATCGCACGGCAAGGAGATCTGCACCGGCTTGTCGATGATCGCGGCCAACCTTTACGCGTGCCGCCGGATGGCATGCTGGTCTCCGCCAGGCTCGCCGATGTTCTTGGGGTACAACCTGGTGACCGGATCACCGTTGAGGAACTGGAAGGCAAACGTCGCATCCGGCAGGTCACTCTGGTGGGACGGTCCGGGGATCTGGTCGGTATTGGCGCCTATATGGACCAGCAAGCACTGGCGAACTTTCTGGAAGAGAGCGGCAACTGGTCGGGTGCCCGACTGTCTGTTGATACAAGCGAGCTTGGGCGTCTTTATGCAACCCTCAAGCGCATGCCTGCTGTGAACGCGGTCGCAGCCCGCCAGTCAGTCATCGACAGCTTCCGCAAGATCATGGATGAGAGCATCCGCCTCACGACTTCAATCAACTTTGCCTTTGCATGCGTGATCGCATTTGGTGTCGCGTTCAACGCCATGCGCATCGCCTACTCGGAACGGGTTCAGCAACTGGCATCGCTACGCGTCCTTGGCTTCACGCAGACCGAAGTTGCCTGGATTCTTCTGGGCGAGCAGTTTGCACTTGCCGCGATCGCGTCGCCGGTTGGACTATTGCTGGGATATGGCACGTGCGCATTCCTGGTCATGCGACTCTCCACTGACCTGTATCGACTCCCTCTCGTGATTCAAGCCGCGACGTTCGCATACGCTTTCGTCGTGACAGCAGGCGCGGTTGCGTGTTCGGGGCTGCTGGTCTCGTTGAAGATCCGGCGGCTCGATATCGTCGCGGTCCTCAAGGCGAGGGAATCGTGAAACGCGCAGCCGTGAGAAAGGCGTTCGTCCTTTCGGCCGTCGTTCTCGCGGTGACGCTGGCGCTGACGTACGCATTCTGGCCGAAGCCGACAATTGTTGATACCGCGCTTGTGACACGAGGGCCCCTCCGCGTGACGGTGGACGAAGATGGTGAAATCCGTGCGCATGATCGCTACGTGATCACCGCGCCGATCACCGGGCGTCTTCTGCGTGTGGATCTGCATGAAGGCGATCACCTCAAGGCAGGACAGGTCATTGCCGTCCTGGTGCCGGTACCGATGACGCCAGGCGAGAGGTCCGGGCAGCGGGCACGTGTTGACGCCGCTGAAGCGGTCTACCGTGAGGCGCAGGCGCGCGCTGCGCATGCTCGCGCCGATCTTGATCAGGTACGGCGTGACTTGGACCGGAGTGAGAAGCTGCTAAGCAGCGGCGCCATATCGAGACAGGAAGTCGAGCAGACGCGCACTAGCTTGGCGTCGAGCGCCAGCGATCTGGCTGCCGCCCGCGCGCGGGAAGCATCCGCGGCAGCGGATGTGCGCGTTGCCACCGCCAATCTTCAGGCTTTGGAGGCTGGACAACCGGTGGAAATTCGCGCTCCGGTCGATAGCCTATTGTTGCGAATCGAACAGCAGAGCGAGCGAGTCGTGCTCTCCGGTACGCCGGTCATGCTGCTGGCAGATCCATCGCGCTACGAGGTGGTGGTCGACGTACTGTCCACAGACGCGGTAAAGGTCAGCCCAGGCATGCAGGTGTTGATCGAGGATTGGGGTGGATCGGTGCCGATCAATGCGGCCGTACGCGTGGTTGGGCCGGGAGCATTTACCAAGGTTTCGGCGCTTGGGGTCGAGGAACAGCGTGTCAATATCGTGGCCGACCTGGTTGACCAACCTGGAAGGTTGAACGACGGGTATCGCGTGCTGGGCCGCATCGTTATCTGGGATCGGCCTGATGTGCTGCGGTTACCTATCGGCGCCCTGTTCAGGTGCGGCGAGCATTGGTGCGCGTTTACCGTCGAGAACGGACGGGCTGCTCAGCGGATCATTCAAATCGGACAACGCAATGCTGAACAGGCACAAGTTGTGGATGGGCTACGCGATCACGAAACCGTGGTCGTCTATCCGCCGGGCACGCTGTCCGACTCTGCGAAGGTGCTGCCTCGCCGATGAGCAAGGTGCCGCTTGCCAGCGGCTTCCCGAAGTGCCGCACATGCCGTCCCGAGGAGACTCGGGACAACGGCGGCTAGCCGTGGGCCTCTCTGTCCGGATTGTTTCTCACCAGTAGTACCGGGAGGGAAGACGTACGGACAACGCTCTCCGCGACACTTCCCAGCAACGCCCGCAGTACTCCCCGCCTTCCGTGTGTACCAAGCACCAAGACTTGCGCGCCCGCCTCCGACGCAAGTCTCTCCAGCTCCGTAGCGATGTCGATATACGTCAGCGGGTCTCTAGTGATGGCGACTGCAGCGTGAACTCCAGCTAGTTGGGCCTTGCGAATTGCTGCCGAGACCAGCGTGTCTCCGCGCCGAGCCAGTGCATCCGAAACTTCCCGCACGAACGGCGAACTCAAGTCGTATTTGATGTGGGCGTTATCCACGACATGGGCGATAACTAGCTTTGACCCAAGCGACCTGGCCAAGCTTATGGCCTCGTCAAGCGCATGTTCCGCAGTTGGGCTTGCATCGATTGCTACCATGATGGTGTCGTACATGGTGATCTCCTTTCGGAACCTGCGTGGACCGGAAAGCTGCCGCGTCACTGCATCGGATCAGTGTTCCCCGGTTTGATCGGAGGCCTTTAGAGACGATGGAATTCTTTGCCGGTGCCGCCAGCGCAGCCGCTTCTCCATCATGAGGCAGCGCCAATCCACTTTCGTGAACCCGTAGACCGCAGCGAGAAACACCAGTTGCGACACGACAAAGTAGACACCGAGATAGGTACCATCGATCTCGGATTCTTCGTCCAGATATCGCGCCCCGATCTGGGCAATGTGAGTCCAGGTTAGATAGCTCACCCAGCGCCCTACCAAGAATGGCAGCCCGATCAACCACAGCCGCATGCCGGTCAGGCCGTAGGCGATGAAAATGTAGTTGGATGGAAACGGGCTGAACGCGTAGGCAAGCACCAGTCCCACAGTCATACCTTTGCGCTGCTCGAGCCAGGCGCTCACGACGTCGATGTTCTGCCGGTCCGATTCACGCATCCAATGTTTGCGGACCAATATGCAGGCCAGTCGCGCCAGCACCAGACGCCCCGCCGTCGCCGCACAGGCGGCCACCGCTGCAAGCACAACGGGGTTAGCTTCGGGGCGGGAAAAGCCGATCCACGACATCACCATCCATGTGGGTGGCGCAAAGGCCGGGACCACGTTCAGGGCAAAGACCGTGGCGAACAAGGCGAGCAAACTTGTCATGGCGTTCACGCCTCCTTGCCGAGTACGTGGAACAGCTCGTCCTCCTGGGCGCAGTGCAACCGCAGGACGGCGTCCAGCCCGTACAGCAAACGCTGCAGCTCCTGTAACGCGGCGGAGTCCGGTCCTTGCTCGGGGAGGTCCGTGACGATCCTGTCCAGCAGGTTCGTCACTCGAAAGATTTCGCGATGCATGCCGCTCATCGCAGCCAGTGGGTCTTCCCCCTCAAGCAGGCGCGCCACGTCAGGATAGATCTCGGTATCGTCACGGCGCTCATGCGGCACCAGCACCAGATTCAACAACCGCGTCAGGTCGGAGAGCGTCGTCTTTGCCTGATTGCGCCCTATCCGCGGCAGTTGGTCCGCCACCGTGCGAATGCGGTTCATGATGGGCTCCAGCTCGGCGTGTTCGGCTTTGAAGCGTTCCACGTCCTGTGGCGGCAACGTGCGAGTGGCTTTATGTGGGCCTGCCTGCAGAACGCGCAGGGCATTGAGGATGACGAGAACGTCGATGATCTCCTGCAGCAGAGCACCGGCCAACGGAGGCAGATAACCCAGCGCCGCCGCAATCATGGCCGCGATCGATAGTGACATCCCCACAACGACACTCTGGACCGCGATGTAACGCGTGCGCTGGGCGATCCGTACGGCATCCACCAGACGATCCAGCCGGTCGACCAGCAACACAACGTCCGCAGCTTCTGAAGATGCTGCGGCGCCGCGCGCGCCCATCGCCACGCCGATGTCCGCCGCCGCCAGCGCAGGCGCGTCGTTCACGCCGTCACCGACCATAATCACCATGCCCGCTGCGCTGGCCTCCCTGATCGCTGTGAGCTTGTCAGCGGGCGATTGGTCTGCATAGACGTCCGTCACGCCCAGCATCGCGCCAACCGATTCGGCCACATCGGGCCGATCCCCCGTGAGCATGCCTTGGCGGCGCACTCCGATCTGGCGAAGCAAACGCAGCGCACGCGGTGTTTCAAGGCGGATGCGGTCCGCAAGCTGCAATGCACCGACCAGCTCCCCATCCACCCCCACGAAGACAGCCGACGCGCCCGCGTAGCGCACACGCTTGATGAACCCCTCACACCAGGGCGGTGCAACTCCCATCCCAAGGACGTGGGGCAAGGTACCGATCGAAACAGCATGGCCGCCCACATGCCCTTGGACCCCGGCGCCTGGACTCTCGATCACGGCGCTGGGCAGCAGCAGCGCGACACCTCGCTCTCGGGCCGCTTTGGTCACCGCTTCAGCCATGACATGATTCGAAGCTTGGGCCAGAGAGGCCGCGAAACGCAGCACTTCCTGGGGTTCGTGGCGACTATTGCACTCGATGTCGACCAGCCGCGCGTACCCCCCCGTGAGGGTTCCTGTCTTGTCGAAGAACAAGGTATCGGCCTGGGCGAGCCGTTCCAAGGCGCCGCCGCCCTTGATCAGAACGCCGCGCTTCGCACAGCGCGACATGCCCGATACGATCGCCACCGGCACCGCCAAGATCAGCGGGCAAGGCGTGGCAACCACGAGCACGGCGAGGCAACGGGCTGGATCGCCTGTGAGTAGCCAGCTCGCTCCGGCCAGCACGATCGCAACGCCTGCGAATGCGAATGCATATCGGTCGGCCAGGCGCACGGACGGGCTACGCTCGGCCTGGGCGGCACTGACCATCCGGACAATGCCCGCAAAGGTACTGCGCTCGGCCGATGCCGCCGCCACCATCTCGAAGGCGGCCCCCGCGTTCAGCACACCGCTGCTTACGGCTTCTGCGGCCTTGCGGTGTCGCGTGACGGATTCACCGGTCAGCGTTGACTCATCCAGATCGGCCGGCTCTGACAAGGTGCCGTCCACGGGTACGACTTCGCCATGCCTCACCAACAACCGGTCGCCCGACCGGACTGTCGCCAGATCAACCTGGCACCACTGGCCGCCCTCGAAGCGATTGGCCTGTTTGGGCGCGTGGCTCAGCAGCGCCGTCATCTCCTTTTGCGCCCGCGCTTGCGCGAAGTCTTCCAGTGCCCGCCCGCTCGCCAGCATGAGGGCAATGACGGCGGCCACCAGTACCTCGCCAGACAACAGCGCAAAGCTGATCGACAGGAGTGCCAGGACGTCAATGCCCGCTTGCCGCCGTATCAAGGAGCGAACGATCGTGACCGCCAGCGCCACCCAATTGGGAGCAATGCCGATCAACCATAGATCTTGCGCCAGCGCACCTGCGTTCAGATAGCGAGCGAGCAATCCTGCCGACAGCGTCAACGCAGAGGCGGCAAGCAGGACGGCATTGAGGTGTCGGAAACCGGAGGGCATGGGCCAGAGGCAGGTGGGAGGAAGCCGAGACGGCAGAGGCATCGCCTCCGTTCCTGCGCGCTCAACGATGCTAGATCATGCGGCGCAACAACCTATCCTTCAGCACAACTTCGTGCCAGAGCGCGGCAACAGCATGCAGTCCGACGAAGATGTACACCAGCGTTGCTCCCGACTCGTGGATGTCCTTGGCCAGGTCAGCCAGTGTCTTGTTCGGCGCAAGTGGGGCGGCCCAGGCCAGGCCGAACGGCTCGATAGCCTTGCCTTCCCAGGCGAGTGCCAGTGCACCGAGGATCGGCATCCCCAGCATCAACACGTAGAGCACTAGGTGCATGGCTCGTGCAGCACGCTCAAGAAGCTTAGGCCCTGGAATTGCCGCTGGCACTTCCGTGCCTAGGCGGGCAAACAGCCGCAGCACCATCAAGACCAGCACGGAAAGGCCAGCCGTCTGATGGATGGTGAACAGGGTGTCCCGCATGGCGCTGCCCTTGGGGAAGAGATCGTGGATATCGATGATCACCACCGCGATCAGCGCAGCCAGGAACACCAGCCAATGCAGCGACCGTATGGCCGGGGAGTATTTCTGCTCGGAGTTCATAGAGGTAACCCAGGAAGAAGGTGGAAAGCCGGCAGGTCGCGATCCGCAACCGCCACGATTCACGGATACTCGCTCCAGTTCGGGAGGGCTTGTCGCAAGTCAACAAAACGGGAATCGGCTGCGACTAGATCGGCACATCGACCGGATCCACGTGCGTCATCAAGTTGAGCACGTCACGGCGCTCCATCACGCGGCGGCGAGCCTCCAATGCGATGTTGTGGCCCTCGCGCACGCTGGCGCGCGCATCGACTTCGAGGTGCGCGTCTACCAGGATCAAGTCGCCCATGCGGCGTGTCTTGACGTCGTGTACGCCAAGCACGCCTGGCGTTGCGAGCATGACCTGGTGGATCGCCTCCACGGTCTCCTCATCGACTGCGCGATCCATCAGGTCGTGCAGGGCTTCCCAGCCGAACTGCCAGCCCATGCGGGTCACCATCAGGCCCACGACAAGCGCCGCCACTGGGTCGAGCAGGCGATACCCAAGCACGTTGCCCACGATGCCAAGCGCCACCACCAGTGACGATGCGGCATCCGAACGCGCATGCCAGGCGTTGGCGACCAGCATGCTCGAACGCACCCTTTCGGCCACCGCCAGCATGTAGCGGAACAATAGTTCTTTGGCGGCCAGCGCGCCCAGCGCGACCCATAGACCAATCAGCCGCACCGGTTGGATCGCCTCGGCGTGCTCCAGCTTGAGTACCGCGTTCCAGAGCATGCCCACGCCCACAGCCAGCAGAAGCAGACCGAGCGCGAGCGAAGCGGCATTCTCGAAGCGTTGGTGACCGTAGTGATGGGTCTGATCCGGCCCCTTCTGGCTATGGTGGCCGGCAAACAGCACCACGAAGTCCGCGATCAGGTCGGACAAGGAGTGGATGGCGTCGGCGATCAGCGCCTGCGAGCCGGACAGCATGCCAGCCGCTACCTGCGCTACCGTCAGCCCAAGATTGACGGCCACGCTCACAAGGGTGCTGCGCCTCGCGGCGGCCTGCTTGGCCATGCTGTCGTCGGAATCGGCAGCGATCTCAAGATCGATTTCTTTGGTTTGTTGCATGGATGGTCCGAGCAGTGAGCGAGAGAATCGGGTTTCAGGTTGAGCTGCGGCACTCGTTCAATGGCGCAGCCCCACGGCCAAGCCATTAAGCATGAGAAAGAGCGGAGCCGTTTTCCACATAGGGACGCTCTTCGAGTCGCGCCGGTGGCTCGTATTCTTCATGGCTTCAATGAAGGGATGAAGTCGCGCATGGTCTATTGGTTATTGGTGGTTCGGGACGCGCTGGGCGCAAGGCTCGACCAGATGACGTCGACACGCAATCCGCCAAGACCTGGCGAGTCGCCAACCGTCACGCTTGCACCGTGAACCGCCGCGATGCGCCGCACAATCGACCACCCGAGGCCGCTGCCACGCTGCTCCGTCCCGGCGACACGGAAGAAGCGCTCGCCAAGCCGGCGCTGTTCGGCTGGGGGGAGCCCGGGGCCGCTGTCTTCCACGCAAAGTGCGGCACCTCCGTTTCGGTGCGCGACCGTCACCACGATTTGCGTCTCGGCGGGGCTGTAGCGTATGGCGTTGTCAATCAGGTTGCGAGCAAGCGAAGCCAGCAAGGCCTTGTTGCCCGTGACCATGCAGCACTCCGGATTCTCCAGTGCGATGCGCTGCCTCTTGCCGAAGGCCATTGGCGCAATGTCTGCCATGACTTGTCTTGCCAGTGCGCCAAGGTCAATCGGTTCTATCGATACGCCGGCGTTGGCTTCTAGGCGCGAGAGCAGCAGCAATTGGTCGACCAGATGGGCAGCGCGATCGCATCCTTCCAACGTTCCGAGCAAGGCGTGGCGACGCAAGGCGTCATCTTCGGCAGCCATTGCCACCTGGGCCTGTGCTTTGATCGCGGCAATCGGTGTGCGCAACTCGTGGGCGGCGTCTGCAGTAAAGCGGCGCTCGGCGTCGATCATGGCCTGAATGCGGACAAAGAGCGTGTTGAGCGCGTCGAGCATGGGTATCATCTCAACCGGTGCATGAGGCATCCGGACCGGATCGAGCGCTCGCGGATCGCGCTTGGCAAGCGTGTTGCCCAATCTGCGCAGCGGCAACATGCCACGCTTGACTGCCCACCAGACAGCCAAGGCGAGTGACGGCAATGCCAGCGCCATTGGCCACAGCATGTTGCGCAGGATTGCCGTCAGGATTGCGGTGCGCGAGTCGATGCGCTCGCCAACGTAGACCTGGATGTTCTTGTGTACACCCTGCATTGCAAAGACCCGCCAGGTATAGCCCTCGATTTGCACCGTCGAGAATCCGGACGCGATGTGCTCGCCCGACGTAACCATCGGCTGGTTCGGCGCGTTGGCCGAGTGGACGCCCAACTTCCCGTCATGAAAGACCTGAAAGGCGACCTTGGGCGCGTAGCGATGCTGGACTGGCAGGTCGTGGCTCGACTCGTCGTCCTCATCTAAGGTCTGCGCGTGTTGCATGACCAGTAACGCGCCGGCTTGTGCCAGATGACTGTCCAGCAGTTGATCGATCTCGTCCTGGGTGTCGTACCACGTGATCAATGCGGTGACGAGCCACAGGCCGGCGACGGCGCCAAGCACCAGTAGCAGCAGCCGACCTTGAAGCGAGCGCGGCCGCGTCATGGCGCCTCTGCGTTGTCACGCGGCAGCATGTAGCCGACGCCGCGTACGGTCCGAATGAGGTCGCTGCCAAGTTTCGCGCGCAGATGATGGATGTGGACTTCCACGGCGTTGCTGCCGACCTCCTGCCCCCAGGTGTACAGGCACTGCTCGAGCTGCTCGCGTGACAGTACGCGCCCCACGTTCAGCATCAAGGCATGCAGAAGGTCGAATTCCCGCGTCGACAGTACGACGGGGGCGCCGTTGCAAAAAACCGTGCGCGATGCCGGCTCAAGGACAATGCCGCGCGCCCGCAACCGTTCCGTGGGATGGCCATGCGCACGGCGCACCAGCGCGCGCAGCCTCGCGCTGAGTTCGTGCAGATCAATGGGCTTGACGATGTAATCATCGGCGCCAAGATCGAGCCCGCGCACGCGGTCTGGTATTGCGTCGCGCGCGGTCAGCACCAGGATGGGGACCGTGATGCCTGCGTCACGCACCTTTCGCAGCACGTCCACGCCGTCCATGCGGGGCAACCCAAGATCGAGTATCGCGGCGACGTAGGCGTCCGTGCGCAACTCCCGCCACGCCGCCTCACCGTCGCGCACCCAATCGACTTGGAAGCCATACTGCTGCAGGCCGGCCCGGATGCCGTCGCCGAGCAGGGGGTCGTCTTCGACAAGCAGGATGCGCACGGATGAGGTCTCCGCTCGGTACCGGTTTGGATCAATAGTCGTCGCGCTCGGCGCCGTGATGCTTCGCAGATGCTGCGGGGCGGTCAGCGGCCCCGGCCGACGGCGCGGACTGCCATTGCATCCACCAGAAGCCCAGCACCGCCACCAGCATCAGGGCCGCGAGGCTCCACCACGCACGGCGGATGCCCTCATTTGGCAGGCCCGTCTTGCGTCCGCTGAACATCGCACCAACGAGATTCTCACGGTGCAGCCAACTGCTGGCGAAGACGGCGAGAACATGAATACCCACCAGTGCGAGCATTGCGTTGGCAATGCCTTCGTGCAACTCGCCGAGCCAGTCACCGCCGACATCGTTGTAGGTTGCCCAGCCCGTGCCCGCCAAGGCGCATGCCATCAGCAGCAAGGCGATGATAGCAAGCGCTCCGGCGGGGTTGTGGCCGACGTGGTGCTCCGGCCGCCCGCGCATGATGTTGGTCAAATAGCGGAGTGCGGCGGCGGGCGACCGTACGAAGTTGGAAAACCTGGCGTATCGCGTGCCCACCACGCCCCACAGCAGCCGAAAGCTGACCAGCGCCGCCATCGTGTAGCCGAGCGTGATGTGAATAAGGCGCCACTGCTCACTTTCCGCGGTCAAGTAGGCCCCCAGGAAACTCACCGCCAGCAGCCAGTGGAACAGGCGGGTCGGCGCATCCCAAACCAGGATGCGGCGGGTGATGGAATCGGTTTTCATGGTTTCAGCGCGGGATGCGGACATCGTGTTCATTGAAATTGCCTTGATCCGCCTTGGTATGGCAGGCGGCGCAGTTCGAGGCGCTCTTGATGGCAGGCCGGCGCCACACCGCAGCGGGCACTTCGTCGTGGGTGCGGGCAAACCACGCCGATCGGGTGATCCGGTCCTCGGGCGGTGGGGGCATAGCATTTGAGCGACCTGCCGCGTTGGCCGTAAGCCACTGATCGAGCTGCTTGACGGTGGCAGGGTCCAACGAGGCATCTGTCCCGTAGTGGTGCTGCAGGTTGCCCAGAATGCGTTGCCAGGAGCTGGCGGGCAGCGCGCCGGGCGGATAGGCAATATGGCAAGACGCACATTCCTGCCGATATTTGGGCAGCAGCGGCGCGGCGCGCATGCCGGGCCCCTCTTCGGCGACGGCGAGAAACGACAGCGCCAGGCCCGCGATTGCCAGGCAAGCGCCCGCAGTTCTGCTTGTAACGATGGCACGGTCAGACATTGGGATACTCCGAATCAGGTAAGGAATTGAGTGGCTTGCTGGACGACCCTACTTGCCGAGGGTCATCAGCCAACTCAGGACGTCCGCTTTTTCTGTCGCCGTGCACTCGCGCCCGACTACGTCGTTGCAGTTGCGCCGGAACCATTTCTCGGTCTTTGCAGCATCGGTAAAGCGCTCAGGGTTGAACGCCGGAGCCAGCGGCGCAATCGACTTGCTGGTTGCGGCATGCCGGCCGGTTTGCGTTGGTGGGTTGCCGTGGCAAGATGCACAGCTCCATTCACGGCCGTGCTTGGATGTAAAAAACTGCTGCCCGCGGGACGGTTCGGAGGGGGTTCCGGCCTTCGCGCGATATTGATCGAGCATTTGCGTGGGCACTTCCGCACTTGCCAGGGGAGCGGCAGCGGCTAGCGCCAACGCCAAGACCGAATGCAGGCAGGCAACAGGAAGAAACTTTGAGGTCGGCATCGTGGCCTCTCACACTGAGGAATGCCTTGATGCTCTCGGATTCTTCTTAACGGATTCTTAAGCGATACCAGTGGAATTCACCTGACGCGGGAGGACGTCGATTTCATCTACGGAATCACGGTCAACAACAACCCGACGGTGTCCGATGTTTGGAATACCAGCCCGGCATTCGGCTATCCATACGTCGCGCCCAACATCGACATGCCGCCGGCGGCGAGTACGCTGATCGACGGCAGACTCGCGCAGCAGGTAGTCGGCGCCAGTGCCTATGCGTTCTGGCAACGCCACGCCTGACCGCGACATGGTGGTCCACGGTATCGCCAGCCACGCCGACTGCGCTCTGACCACCATATCCGAGGAGATGACCCTCGGCGTGCTGATTATTTATGGTCATGCCATCATCAGCAAGGCGCTTCGCAGTGTGCTCTGTCACGGATTGCACCGCTTGACGGTAATCGCCGATCAGCAGCAACTCATCGGTATGCTGACTTTGAATGACACGCGCAATGGGCAGCGAATGGACCTTGCTGGCCAGAATTCTTGGAGGCGACCGATACATGGATCACGGCTCGGAGACACCGTCGCATTTGACGATTTAGGGCGTCCAACCCATTTCATTTCGCCAGTAGGAGTAGCGCCATGTTTCCCAATGTTGGAACCACCGATCGCGTCGTCCGCGTCATCATCGGCCTCGCCATGATTCTGTTGGCGCTGTTCGGCACAGTACCGGCCTGGGTTGAGTGGCTTGGTCTAGTGCCTTTAGTGACCGGTCTGATCCGCATGTGTCCGGTGTATTGGATGCCGGGAATCGGTCGGGATTAACTAGGCCGCGATCCAGAATGCGGCCCAACTCGCAGCGAGTGCGGTCAGCAAACCACCGGCAACCTGACCCGCAAACGCTTTCCCGCCGCTAGTTGCCACAACCACTTTGGTCAAGGTATTGACGGACAACGCCAACATGACGAGCGCACCCGCCACTGAGCGCGTAAGCGCCCCACTGGCGGCCTGGGTAGCAATGGCCGCAGTGGCAGCATGCGCATCGGCCAAAGCACCAAACAGCGTCACGGCGGTGACGGCCGCGGTCCCGAACCATTCCCGCGACACCGCTGCTATCAGCAGCAGTGCAGCCGTCCATAACCCAAAACCGATTGCGGCGCGCCAATCGATCGACGAAGACGCGTTTCCCCCGTCCGCTTGAACCGGTGTCCTATCACGCAGCATCAAAAACACGGCGCACCCCACCGTCATCACTGCACCGATGACAAGCGGCACCGCCAAGGACCGGAGCAGCACGATATCGATGACAGCAACCAGCAACGCCATCAGTACCAATGTTGCAACATTGGACAGCAGCGCGGCGGCTGCAGCCCCGCTCACGGGCGAATGTTTCGCGCGCACCCGTGCCGCCATGGTTGCGATGGTCGCAACACCGACATGTAGGGCATTGCTCTAAGAGCGGGATGCCATGGCGAAAGCATGCGGAAACGCCCGGTATCTGATGTGCATTGAAAATAGCTGGCGTCCCGTACCTGTCTTCATCTTCCGTCAGACATTGAGGGCAAAGACGGGTCCGATTAAATGCGCCGGCTGTGTGTTTTGGGAGCCCCTGAAGCACCGCGTCGATATGGCTCTGCTCGTCCCGCGCAGCGAACTCGGCGCCAGTAAACATTTCCAGTAGCGGAAACAATGTGCTCTCTCGCAAGAGGCACTGAATCGTCTGACTTGGTCGTGTGGGAAAACGATCACCCAAAGCTCCGACATGTGACGGAACCCAGGCTGTAAGTGGGAACGGCAAACGCCGAAAGAGCTCTGCGTACGTATCCCGCGTAGTTGGGTTTCCGCTGGTAACGTGATACCGCCCAACCAGGGAAATCAAGCTTTCCCCTGGGATAGTCGGAGCACACAAAGTCAGCGGTTCGCGACAGGCTTGTGCGAGCAACGCAGAAGTGTCGCGCTGCTCGCCCCGCCCATCCAAGCAATCGGACGCTGCCTTCACTACCTCGGCTGGTGTCAAACGTCGACCACCTAATGTGGAACTCTGGGGCGAAACGCCCCAGGACAAACATATTTTTCAGAACCCAAACATATTTGCACTGGGGCCAACATATTTGTAAATGATCATCTGTTTCTGCGCCTGCCGAAACTTATTCGACAGTCACCGATTTCGCCAGGTTGCGTGGCTTGTCGACGTCCGTGCCGCGTGCCAGCGCCGTGTGATACGCCAGCAACTGCAGCGGCACCACGTGCAGGATCGGCGAGAGCTGCCCGTAGTGCTCCGGCATGCGGATCACCTGGATGCCGTCGCTCGACTGGATATGCGTATCGGCGTCGGCAAACACGTACAGCTTGCCGCCACGCGCACGCACTTCCTGGATGTTCGACTTGAGCTTTTCGAGCAGCGCGTCATTCGGAGCCACGGTCACGACCGGCATCTGCTCGGTCACCAGGGCCAGCGGGCCGTGCTTGAGTTCGCCGGCCGGGTAGGCCTCGGCGTGGATGTACGAGATTTCCTTGAGCTTGAGCGCGCCTTCCAGGGCGATTGGGTAATGCAGACCGCGACCGAGGAACAGCGCGTTTTCGCGACGGGCAAACTCGTCCGACCACGCGATGATCTGCGGCTCGAGCGCCAACACCGCGTTCAGCGCCGACGGCAGGTGGCGCAGATGGCGCAGCGCATCTTCTTCCTGCTCGGTGTTCAGATGGCCGCGCAGCTTGGCAAACGTCAGCGCCAGCATGTACAGCGCCGCCAGCTGCGTGGTGAACGCCTTGGTGGACGCCACGCCGATCTCGGTGCCCGCGCGCGTGAGGAACTTGAGCTGCGTCTCGCGCACCATGGCGCTCGTCGCCACGTTGCAGATGGCGAGGGTATGCGTGTGGCCGAGTTCGCGTGCGTGGCGCAGTGCGGCCAGCGTGTCGGCGGTTTCGCCCGATTGCGAGATCACGACGACCAGCGCGTTCGGGTTGGGCACCGTCTCGCGGTAGCGGTATTCGCTGGCGACTTCCACCTGCGTCGGGATCTTGGCGATCGATTCGAGCCAGTACTTGGCCGTGCAGCCCGAGTAGTAGCTCGTGCCGCAGGCCAGGATCAGCACGCTGTCGACCTTGGGCAGCACCTGGGCGGCTTCGGGGCCGAACAGGTCCGGCGCAAAGCCTTGCACGCCCTCGAGCGTGTCGCCCAGGGCGCGCGGCTGCTCGAAGATTTCCTTCTGCATGAAGTGGCGGAAGGGGCCGAGTTCCACGGCGGCGGCGTAGGTGCCGACTTCCTTCACTTCACGCTCGACGATCTTGTCGCTTGCATCGGCCACGGTGAAGCCGTCGCGGGTGAGTTCCACCACGTCGCCTTCTTCCAGGTAGGCCATTCGGCTGGCGGTACCGGCCACGGCCAGCGCGTCGGAGGCGAGGAACGATTCGTTCTCGCCAATCGCCACCACCAGCGGCGAGCCGGCGCGCGCGCCCACCACCACGTCGGGGTTGTCACGGGCAAACACGGCAATCGCATAGGCGCCGTGCAAGCGCTTGACCGAAGCACGTACCGAGGCGAACAGGTCGCCGCGCGTCTTGCTGCTGGGGTACGTGTAGGCCTGGTGGATCAGGTGCGCGACGACTTCGGTGTCCGTCTGCGATTCAAAGCCGTAGCCGACGGCTTTCAGCTCTTCGCGCAGCGACTCGTAGTTTTCGATGATGCCGTTGTGCACCAGGGCGATGGTGTCGCCCGAGAAGTGCGGGTGCGCGTTGACGGTATCCGGCCGGCCATGCGTGGCCCAGCGCGTGTGCGCGATGCCGATGGCGCCGTCCAGGTGGCTGGTCTGTGCCTGGGCATCGAGGTCGGCCACGCGCGACACGGTACGTGCGCGCTCGAGCTGGCCGTCACGCTGTACGGCGACACCGCATGAGTCATAGCCGCGGTATTCCAGACGGCGCAGGCCCTCGATCAGGACGGGAACGATATTGCGCGTGGAAACCGCGCCAACGATACCGCACATGTTGATTTCTCCAGTTGGGGTGGGGCCGCACGTTGAATGTGCGCCGCACTCGGTAATTCAGTATCGATGCTCGTGTGCCGAAGCGGCATCCGCTGTTCGGCGCAGGAGAAAACCTGTCAGCCTTCCTTCTTCTGCTTGACCGGGCGCTGCCAGCTGTCGATCGTCACCTGCCGCGCCCTCGAGACCGTCAGCTTGCCCTCGGGCGCATCCTTGGTCAGCGTGGTGCCGGCACCCAGCGTCGCGCCCTTGCCAACGCGCACCGGCGCCACGAGTTGCGTGTCGGAACCGATGAAGGCGTCGTCTTCGATGACGGTGCGGAATTTGTTCGCCCCGTCGTAGTTGCACGTGATGGTGCCCGCGCCGATGTTGACGCGCGAGCCGACCGTGGCGTCGCCCACGTAGGCCAGGTGGTTGGCCTTGCTGTGTGCCGCGATCTGGCTGTTCTTGACCTCGACAAAGTTGCCGATGTGCACGTCTTGGGCCAACTCGGTGCCCGGGCGCAGACGCGCGTACGGGCCGATGCGCGAGTCGGCGCCAACCTTGGCGCGCTCGATATGGCAGAACGGCAAAATTTCGGCACCGGCCTCGATCACCGCATCCCGGATCACCGTATGGGCGCCGATGCGCACGCCGTCAGCCAGCGTGACGTCGCCCTCGAAGATGCAGTTGACGTCGATCACGACGTCGCGGCCGCAGGTGAGCTTGCCGCGCACGTCGATGCGCGCCAGGTCGATCAACGTCACGCCGTCTTCCAGCAGTTGCTGCGCGAGGTTGCGCTGGTGAATGCGCTCCAGCTCCGCAAGTTGCACCTTGCTGTTCACGCCCAGCGTTTCCCACTCGGCCAGCGGATGCGCGGACGTAATAGGCACGCCTTCGCTAGCAGCACGCTCGATCACGTCGGTCAGGTAATACTCCCCCTGCGCGTTGTCATTCGACAGCGTCGCGAGCCAGTTCTTGAGCTTGGCCGTCGGGCACACCAGGATCCCGGTGTTCACTTCGTGAATGGCGAGCTGCGTTTCGTTGGCGTCTTTCTGCTCGACGATGCGCGTGATGCGGCCGGCGGCGTCGCGCACGATGCGGCCGTAGCCGGTCGGGTCGCCCAGGTGCACGGTCAGCACGCCCAGGTGGTCGTTGCCGGCCGCGCTTACCAGCGCGCTCAGCGTTTCGGCGCGGGTGAGCGGCACATCGCCGTAGAGCACGAGGGTGGGCACGCTCTCGTCGAGCTGGTCCACGGCCTGCATGACGGCGTGGCCCGTGCCGAGCTGCTTGTCTTGCGTGGCGAAGGCGATGTCGGGCGCGCCGACCATCTCGCGCACCCGGTCGCCACCGTGGCCCACCACGACCACTAGCCGCGTCGGCGACATGGTGCGGGCGGTTTCAATGACGTGCGCCAGCAGCGGTTTGCCGGCCAGGGGGTGCAGCACTTTCGGCAGGGCGGAGCGCATGCGTTTGCCCATGCCTGCAGCCAGGATGACGATATTCACAAGGAGGTTCCTAGAGTGACTCGAAGCGATAGCCTGCGACGGGTTGCCGGCACCGGGAATGGCTGCCTGTAACCCACCGCCCGCCACCTCCCCTCAGGATGGCCGGACCGCCTGCAAACCCTTCTGCGGGGCGCTTTTGCGGCGTATAAGACACAGATGGAAAAATTCTAGCATGGGGCCCGCCCTCCCCCTGAACCGGTCAAACGGTGGAATTGTTGCAATCGCGCCATGACCGAGACGGGTAGACCGCCGGCCGGTCGGACGGATGGCGGACGTGCGGCATGGCGCGCTGCGCGCATGAGTGCGCCATACGCCACCTCGCATGGAGGGAGTTGCGCTCAGTTTGCCGCCGCCTCTCCGGGCACGGCCTGCTCGGCGGACTTGTCGCCGGGCTTGCGCTCAAACCGCACGAACTCGATCCGGTCATCGTGCGAGCCGGCAAACACAAGCGGGGCCTGATCGTAGGCGGTCTGGCCGAACAGCGCGTCTTCGCCGATCTTCGCCAGGCCTGTGGTCAGGCCGTTGAAGTCGAACAGATCGGTATCGGCCAGGTGCGACGGCACCACGTTTTGCAGCGAAGCGAAGATGTTGTCGATACGGCCCGGCGTCTGGCGCTCCCACTCCAGCAGCATCTCCTTGACCTTCTTGCGCTGCAGGTTTTCCTGCGAGCCGCACAGGTTGCACGGGATGATCGGGAATTCCATCGCGCGGGCGTACGAAGCGATGTCCTTTTCCGCGCAATAGGCGAGCGGCCGGATGACGATGTGGTCGCCGTTGTCCGTGGCCAGCTTGGGCGGCATCGACTTCATCTTGCCGCCGAAGAACATGTTGAGGAAGAACGTGTTGACGATGTCGTCGCGGTGGTGACCCAGCGCGATCTTGTTGGCACCCAGCTCCTTGGCCGTGCGATAGATCACACCGCGACGCAGGCGCGAACACAGCGAGCACGTGGTCTTGCCCTCGGGCACCTTCTCCTTGACGATCGAATACGTATCCGCCTCGACGATCACGTACTCCACCCCCACTTTCTTCAGGTAGTTGGGCAGGACCTCTTCCGGGAAGCCGGGCTGCTTCTGGTCGAGGTTCATCGCAATCAGCTTGAAGTCGACCGGCGCGCGCTTCTGCAGGGCCATCAGCACCGACAGCATCGTGTACGAATCCTTGCCGCCGGACAGGCACACGAGGATGGTGTCGCCGTCTTCAATCATGTTGAAGTCGCCAATGGCGCGGCCAACCTGCGACTGCAGTCGGGTTTCGAGGCGGTGGAAATTATTGGAAAACGTCATGGCATCTCGACCCCGCCAGCGCTGAATAATGGCCGAACAGGCGTCAAATTGTGAGGAAAATCAGCATTTTAGCGCGCACGGGGCGCCGTCTGCAGGGTCACGCGAACAGGCCTAGAATCGTTTGCCTATCTTCTGCTCGATGGAAACGAACCCAATGACGACAGCAATGCGGATTCTGGTGCTTGGCGCCGGTGGCACCGGCGGTTATTTTGGCGGGCGGCTCGCCCAGGCCGGCGCGGACGTGACGTTTCTCGTGCGGCCCGCGCGCGCGGCGCGGTTGCGCCAACACGGTCTCGTGATTCGCAGCCCGCACGGCGATGCGCAATTGCCCGTGCAGACCATCACCGCGGACCAAGCCACGGCTTGGGGCCGCGCCGACCTGGTTCTACTGAGCTGCAAGGCATACGACCTGGAAGACGCCATTACCGCGATCCGCCCCGTGGTGGGCGAGCGCACGGTGGTGCTGCCGGTGCTCAATGGTCTGGCGCATCTGGAACGGCTGGATGCCGCGTTCGGGGAATCGCGCGTGCTGGGTGGGCTGTGCCACATCAGTGCGACGAGTACGCCGGATGGTGCCGTGCTGCACCTGAGCAATGGCCAAGGCGCCGCCGTGCACTCCATCACCTTTGGCGAGCGCACGCCGCATGCGCCGCGCGAGCGCACCGAAGCAATCCGCGACGTGTTTGCCACGGCCAACTTTGATTCGGTGCTGGCCGAGAACGTCATGCAGGACATGTGGGAGAAGTTCACGTTCCTCACTTCTCTGGCCGCGATGACTTGCTTGATGCGGGCGACGGTGGGCGAAATCGTCGCCACGGACGAGGGCGCAGCGTTGAATGAAGCGATGTTCTTGGCGTGCGAGCGCGTGGCTGCGGCGTCGGGGTATCCGAATCGGCAGGCGGCGCGCGAACGCGGGCTCAATGTGCTGACGCAAGCCGGTTCGCCGCTGACGGCATCGATGCTGCGGGATCTTGAGAGTGGCGGGCGGGTGGAGGCAGATCACATCGTGGGAGACATGCTGCGCCGCGGGCGGGCGTTGGGCGTTGATGTGTCGCTGCTGCGGGTGGCGTTTGCGCATTTGCAGGCTTATCAGCAGCGGTTGTTGCGGGCGGCTATTTGATTGTTTTGCGTTTGTGGTTCATCCCCGGTTTCATCCCCTGCCGGGGCTGACTCACTTTCTTTGTCTTGCCAAAGAAAGTAAGCAAAGAAAGGCGCGCCCGAGATGGCGACTTCCCCTTGGATTTGTGTCGCGGGGAGGGGAAGGAGCCAAACTCGCTACGCTCAGACAAGGCTCCTTCCTTGATCCTCCCCGCAACAAAAATCCAAGGCGCCATCTAGGGCAGGGTACGGCCACACCGGCTGAAGGCTTGCGTTGTCGATTGGGTTTCCCTTTGTTGTGGGTTTATTGCCAACCGCCACCCAACGCCTGCATGAGCGCGGCAGAGTCCAGCAACCGATCCGCCTGGCTCTGCACTTGTTGCAGCGTGGCTTGATCGACCTGTCGCTGGGCGTCCAGCAACGTTAGCGTGCTGATGCCGCCGGCGGCGTGGCGAGCTTCGGCGGCGCGCAGAGTCTGTTGCGCTTGGTCGGTTGCCAGCGCTCGGGCCTGTAGCGTTTGGGCATCGTTGTTGACCGCGTGCAGAGCGTCGGCCACTTCTTGCAGCCCTTGCAATACGGCTTGTTTGTAGGCGGCGCCGGCTGCATCGTAGGCGGCTTCGGCTTCGCGCTTTCTGGCGCGCAGGGTGCCGCCGTGAAAGAGCGGTTGCGTGAGCCCGGCGCCCAGGTTCCAGATGCTCGACCCGGCGCCGAGGAGGTTGCGGAAGCTGATGGTTTCCGAACCCAACCCTGCGGACAACGTGATGCGTGGGAATAGGTTGGCCGTGGCCACGCCCACGTTGGCGCTGGCTTCGTGCCACATCGCTTCGGCGGCGCGAATGTCGGGGCGTCGCTGCGCGAGCGTGGATGGCAGCGACACCGGCAGCGGATCGGGCAAATGCAGCGCGTCAAGTGACGGCAACTCCGGCAAGCCGGCGCCGGGCTCGCGGCCCAGCAATACCGATAGACGGTGCCGCTGCTGCGCGGCCTGTTGCGCGAGCGGCGGCAACGTGGCGTCGGTCTGCGCGACGAGCGTGCGCTGCGAGAACGCATCGACCTGCGCGACGCCGCCCACGCTTAGCCTCCGCTCAGTGATTTCCAGCTGCTTGCGCTGCTCGGCCGCCAATCGCTGTGTGGTGGCGATCTGCGCTTCCAGCGCGGCAATCCGCACCGCCGTCGTCACCACATTGCCCGCCAGGGACAGCCGCGCCGCCTCCAGCTCATAACGCTGTGTATCGGCCTGCGCTTGCGATGCTTCCAGCGCCCGGCGCACGCCGCCAAAAATATCCAGCGCATACGACACCGACAGCGACGCCGAATACAACGTGAACGGCCCCGGCTTGGGCGTGTTGAAACCGAACGCCTCCGGGTTGATCTGCTGACGCACCGCCGACACGGTGCCATCCACCGAAGGCAACGCATAGCCGAACTGCGCCTGCGCTTCGGCCTGCGCCTGACGCAAGCGCGCCTCCGCCTGCATGACCGTCGGGCTCGCGCGCAACGCCTCGTCCACCAACGCATCGAGCGCGGGGGACCTGAACAAGTGCCACCAATCCGCCGGCACGTTGGCATCGACAAGATGCTGCGCTTCGCCGCCAACAACGGGCGCGGATGCGGTTTCGCGCGACACGGGCTGCGCGGAATACCCGTTAGCCGCAGGCCCCGCCGGCGCTTTGAAATCGGGACCGACGGCACAGCCGCTCACAGATAACGCGGCAACAATCACAACGCCAAGCAAACACTCACGATCGGCCAACGCTCGCCGCAGCGTCAACACGTACCGCCGGAAGGTTTGGCCGTACCCTGCCCTAGATGGCGCCTTGAATTTTTGTAAGCGGGCGGAAACAAGACGGGAAACTGTTTGAGCGCAGCGAGTTTTTTCCGTCTCCGCCCGGTTATGAAAATTCAAGGGGAAGTCGCCATCTCGGGCGCGCCTTTCTTTGCTTACCTTTTTTTGGCAAGACAAAGAAAGTAAGTCGGCCCCGACAGGGGACGAAACAAGGGATGCACCACCACCGTCAGCGCGTCGAATCCACAGCGTCCACATAGCCACCTCAATCCAACGTCTTGCGATAAAACCGCAACGCCACCCCCAGCACCACCACCGTAAACACCATCAACGGCCAGATGCTCGGCCACAGCTCAAACCAGCCATTGCCCTTGAGCAGGATGCCGCGCGTGAGCCGGTTGAAGTACGTCATCGGCAGCAGGTTCCCAATCACCTGCGCCCACTTGGGCATCCCCACGAACGGAAACATGAAGCCCGACAGCAGGATGTTCGGTAGGAAGTAGAAGAAAGTCAGCTGCGTCGCCTGCAGCTGGTTCTGTGCGAGCGACGACAGCGTGATCCCCACCGTCAGGCTCGCCACGATAAACAGCAGCGCCGACACGTAGACCATCCACACGCTGCCGACAAATGGAACCTGAAAAACGAAAAACGCCATCAGCAGGATGATGGTCACCTGCACCAGCCCGATGAAGATGTACGGCACGATCTTGCCCGTCATCACCTCGAGCGGATGCACCGGCGTGGCGAGCAGGTTTTCCATCGTGCCCCGCTCTCGCTCGCGCGTCATGGCCAGGCCCGTCATCATCACCATGGTCATCGTCAGGATGGTGCCCATCAGACCGGGGATGATGTTGTATTGCGTGATGCCTTCCGGGTTGTAGAGCTTGTGGATGCGCACATCGAAGGGCGGCGCTGTGCTCGCAGATCCGCCCGCACCCCCGGCCAGCGGTGACAATGCGCCCTTCATATCCTTGCTGACGACGCCCTGCACCAGTTGCGAGAGGGACGCTACAGCCAGGCCGGTCGCGGCAGGGTCGGTGGCATCGGCCTCCACGAGCAGCGAGGGCTTTTCGCCGCGCACCAGCTTGCGTGTGAAGTCCGGTGGAATCGTTACGACAAACTGAAGCTGGCCCTTGGCAAGCGCCTCGCGCCCGGCGGTTTCATCCGGCAGCGTGGTGGCCAAGTCGAAGTAGTCGGAGTTGCGCATGCTGGCCAGGAAGCTGCGCGTGAACTCGCTTTGGTCTGCGGCAATCACGCCCGTCAGCAGGTGCTTCGGGTCGGCGTTGATGGCAAAGCCAAACAGGAAGAGCTGCATAATCGGAATGCCGATCATCATCGCGAACGTCACGCGGTCGCGGCGCAGTTGCAGGAACTCCTTGAGCACCACGCTCCACCAACGCACCAACGAAAAGCGATTGGCGTCCGGCTTCATGGTTGCGCCCCGTAGTTGTCGGAGGAGCGCTTCATCATGTGGATGAACACGTCTTCGAGGCCGGTGTCGATCGGAGCGGTGCGGGCGCCGGATTCTGCGGCGAGCTTGCGCAGCGTGCCCTCCAGCGCTTGCGCATCCGCGCCGGTCACGTGCAGCACCGAACCAAACGCGACGGTCTGATCCACGCCGGGCTGCCCTTCCAGCTTGCGGCCCAGTTCCACCAGATTGCCGCCCGAGACCGACCACGTCGACAGGCGCTGCGCGGCAATCACTTCATCGGCGGTGCCTTGTGCGAGCAGCTCGCCATACGCGATGTAGGCCAGCTTGTGGCAGCGCTCGGCCTCGTCCATGTAGTGCGTGCTGACGAGCACCGAGATGCCTTCCGCCGCCAGCCGGTGCAGCTCTTCCCAGAAGTCGCGGCGGGCTTTCGGATCGACGCCGGCGGTCGGCTCATCGAGCAGCAGCAATTCGGGCCTGTGGAGCATGCACGCGGCCAGCGCCAGACGTTGCTTCCAGCCGCCCGACAGCGAACCCGCCAGTTGCTTGGCGCGCGAGGCCAGCCCGAGATGCTCCAGCGCGTGGTCAACCACCTCGCGCCGATTGGGCATCTCGTACAGGCGCGCGACGAAATCCAGGTTCTCACGAATGGAAAGATCATCCCAATACGAGAACCGCTGCGTCATGTAGCCGACGCGCCGTTTGATCTGCGCAGACTCTTTAAGGATGTCGTAACCGAGGCACGAGCCACTGCCGCTATCGGGCGTCAGCAATCCGCACATCATGCGGATCGACGTGGTCTTACCGCTGCCGTTGGGGCCGAGAAAGCCGAAGATCTCACCGCGCGCGACCTGCATGGAGAGGTCTTTCACAACGTGCTTGTCACCAAAGTGCTTGTTCAGGCCATGCACGTCGATGGCGTAGTCGCCATTGCCTGTGTGCGGGCGGCTTTCGTGGCTGTCTGGGCTATTGGCGCTCATGGCAGCGTCACCTCCACGGGCTGGCCCGGGCGCAGCTTCGGACCATCCGCCGCAGCCGGCCGCGCCTCCACCATGAAGACAAGCTTCTCGCGCGTTGCGTTGCTGTAGATGACGGGCGGCGTGTATTCGGCTTCGGTGGCGATGTAGGTAACGGTGGCATTGATATCCGCCGCGCAGCCATCGCAATGCAGGCGCGCGGCTTGCCCCGGCCTGAGCGCGCCGACCACGCCTTGTGGCACGAAGAATCGCACCTTGACGTTGGCCGCCGGCAGCATGCGCACCACGGGGCTGCCGGCGCCGACCCACTCGCCTTCGCGATACAGCGTGTCGAACACGAGCCCACCCTGCGTAGCCTTCTGTGCCTTCTGATCGAGCCGCCATTGGGCTTGCGCCACAGCCGCACGCGCCGCTTCCACCTGCGCGGATTGCGCGCGGATCTGGTCATTGCGGGCCGGCAACTGGGCAATGCGTAATTGGTTGGTCAGTTCACGCACACGCTGCGCGTTCGACTGGGCTGTCGAGCGGCTTGCATCGAGCTGCGATTGGGCGATACCACCTGCGCGGAACTGCGCTTCGTCACGCGCGAGTTGCGTCGACGAGAGCTTGTCCGCCGCCACCGCCTGGGCCAGTTGCGCGCGCGCCGCATCCACTTCCGGCACACGCTTGCCGATATTCAGATCGGCGAGTTGCGCTTCGGCGCCTTGCAGTTGCGCGGCAGCCTGCTGGCGGGCCGCCGTCTCATCCACCGATTCCAGCACGAAGAGCGGCGCGCCAGCGTTGACGGTCTGCCCCCGCTGCACGCCGAGATGTTCGAGCCGTCCACCGACCGGCGACGCCACGTAGACGAACTCGCCTTCCACATACCCCTGGTAGGTGCGATCGTCGTGTTTGGCGCAGCCCACCAACACCATTGCCGCGGCCGATACCGCCGCCAAACACCCAACCCTGCCGATGTACAACGCTTGCCGCATACCGCCCTCCGCGGGATCCGATTGATGCGATTGATTCGATCGCGTGCCGTGTTCGCCTACTTGCGCCCCTTGCTCTCAGGCGTTGCCTTGGACTTCGTCTTCTTCCTGCTGGCGTTCTCGGCTGGTCCGACCGGGCCGATACCGTGCAGCAGCAGCGCGGCCACGTGCCGCCCGATGTCCTCGTCGCTGACGCGATCCGCGAGCGGCAGGCGACCCCAGAGCGCGCGCGTTGCCAGCGGCAGCATCGCCAGGCCGATCAACGACACCATCACCAGCGGCGGCTGCAACGCCGCGTTCACCGCCCCGGCCGCTTGTGCGCGGGCAATGCGGTCGACCAGCAACGTGGCGCGCTCCAGCGCAATGCGCGCGAACACACGCTCGCGCAACTGGCCGCCCTCGCTGGCGATCTCGCGAATCCACAGCGTCGGAAACCACGGCGTGGCCGCGGCCACCGCCACCATGCGCTGCGCCACGCCGGCCACTGTTTGCGCGAGGTCCGGCAGATGCGCGTCGTCGGCGATGATCGCCAGCGCCGGACCCGTCACTTGATCGATCAACGGGCGGATGCGCCCCTCCACCACGGCATCGAGCAATTGATCGCGCGTCTTGAAGTGGTAATGCACCATCGGTGCCGTCACCCCGGCTTCGCGCGCGATGGCGGCAAGGGTGGTCGGACCCACGCCGTCGCGTGCAAATAACGTGACGGCAATGTCGAGCAGACGGTCGCGGAGGTCGTCCTGCGCCGCGCCGTGCTGGCGACGGGGACGCCCGGGGCCGCGCGTGGAAGGTTTGCGGATTGCCATGTCGCAGATATTAATTGTCGAATTAATTAATTTCAAGGCTGCATTTGGCGGATCGCAAATTCGCCTGGAGGGTCGCGACCGGGTGCCTACACGCGCGCTGCGGCGTCAAGCTGTGCCAACCGCACCAGCAGACGGTCTTGGGCTTCGCTCGGAAAGCTCGATGTACGGCGCACGGCAAACACGGTGTTCAGGCAGCGCCGCGCCACGATCGGGCGCACGACCTCCAGGCGCCCGCGCTCCACGGCATCCTGGATGGCATGCAGCGGCAACACCGACCAGCCCATGCCGGCCTCCACCAACGTACTCACCTCTTCGAGGTCGGACACGTGATGTGCGCTGACAGTCGTCTCGGGCATGCGCCGGAACAGCGCCTTGAACCACAGCCCATAAACCGCATCGGATTCGTCATAGGTCACGAAGGGCAATGCAGCGCAGTCGGCCAGCGTGCGCGGCGCAGTGCGCTCACGCAATGCGCGGGCGCTGCAGGCCAGCACGAATTCCTCTGTGTAGACGGCGTGGTGTTCAAACAGGCGCGACGTACGCGGCGTGTAGACAAAGCCGAGATCGGCGCGGCCCGATTCGATATGGCTGAACACTTCTTCATCGCTGCCGAAGGCGAGTTCGAGGCGCACGTCGTCGAGAAGCGGCGCATCTGATTCGGGCGAAGGCGTCAGGAGCGCCGGCATCAGCACATAGCGCCCGAAGCTGGAACCGCTCGCCAGCTTGAGCGATACGCGCTCCATCTCGCCGCTGTGCAATGCGGCGCGGAGTTCATCCAACCCGGCAAACGCGTCGCGGCACCACGCCCGCACCGACGTGCCGGCGCGCGTGAGCACGAGCTTGCGCCCCGAGCGCTCGAACAAGGGCACGCCGAGCCACTGTTCGAGCTGCCGCATCTGGTACGACAACGCCGGTTGCGACACGGCCAGGCGGTCTGCCGCGCGCACGAAGCTGCCCTCGTTGGCAACGGTCAAGAAGCTATGCAGATAGCGCAGCGGCGAGTGCGACATGGCAGAAGGCGGGTGCCTTTATCCATCAAATTTTTGGATCGAAAAACGAAAAACATTCGATTTGATTTCAAGTCTGTCAGATCGCACAATGCGCCGCAAGTGAACGACCGATCCAGGCAGGAGGCCATCATGACGACCGCAGTGCAACATCCGAGCTACGCATTGGAAGACCGCTACGGCGCACACAACTACGCGCCGTTGCCGGTCATGCTGGAACGCGGCGAAGGCGTATGGCTGTTCGATACGGACGGCCGGCGCTACCTCGACATGATGTCGGCGTATTCGGCCGTCAGCTTCGGGCATTCGCATCCGAAGCTCGTGGCCGCGCTGACGGAACAGGCCGGCCGGCTGACGCTTACGTCGCGCGCATTCCACAACACCGAGCTGGGGCCCTTCCTGGCCGAAGTCTGCCGCATCACGCGCATGGACCGCGCGCTGCCCATGAACACCGGCGCGGAAGCCGTCGAAACCGCGATCAAAGCAGCCCGAAAATGGGCGCGCGACGTGAAGGGCCTGCCGCCCGAGGCGGCCGAAATCGTCGTCTTCGACAACAATTTCCACGGCCGCACGACAACGATCGTCGGGTTCTCCTCGCACGATCAATACCGCTATGGATTCGGCCCGTTCGCGGCGGGCTTCCGGCGCATTCCGTTCGGCGACGCTGATGCGCTACGCGCGGCGATCGGGCCCAACACGGGTGCCATCCTGATGGAGCCGGTGCAAGGCGAAGGCGGCATCGTCGAACCGCCTGCCGGCTACCTCAAACTCGCGCGTGAACTTGCCACGCGGCACAACGTGCTCCTCGTCTGCGACGAGGTGCAAACGGGCCTGGGCCGAACCGGTGATGTGCTGGCGAGCTGGCATGAAGGCGTGGACGCCGACTTGGTGGTGCTGGGCAAGGCGCTCGGCGGCGGCATGGTGCCGGTGTCGGCTATCGCGGGGCGCGAGGCTGTCATCGGCGTATTCCACCCGGGAGACCACGGCTCCACGTTTGGCGGCAACCCGCTCGCAGCGCACATCGGACGCGCGGCACTCGGCTTGCTGATTGAAGAACAACTGCCACGGCGTGCCGCCCGTGTGGGCGCGACGTTCATCGACGAACTGAAGACGCTCGTTGGCCACGGCGTGCGGCAGGTGCGCGGGCGCGGCTTGATGATCGGCCTGCAACTCGATGCCGACATCGACGCACACGACTTCGCCTTCGCGCTGGCCGAACGCGGCGTGCTGACCAAGGACACTTACGGCAACGTAGTGCGCCTTACACCGCCACTGGTGATTGGCGAAGCTGAACTGGCACTGGCACTGGAGGCCATCCGCCAGACGCTGGCCGGCTGGCCACGGCGCAAGGTGGCATGACGGAACAACTTGCAAGGGGAGTGACATGACCATCATCGATCTGATCGGCGCGGCCATCGGCTGCGGAGCGCAAGACGACGGCTGCAAGGACGGCCCGCGTGCGCTGCTCGAGGCCGGCGCGCTGGCGCGATTGCAGACGCCGGACACGCAGGCCACGCTCGTACACGACATCGAACTGGCCACCTCGGCCGGGCACAGCCGCTCAGCGCGCCTGGCCGCGCTCCCGGGCGTCGCCGGTTTCTCGCGCGCGCTTGGTGACGCAACTGCGCACAGCGTGCACCAGGGGCATGTGCCCGTGGTCATCGGCGGCGATCACTCGTGCGCCATCGGCACGTGGTCCGGCGTGGCGAACGCCTTGCGGCCGAAGGGCCCGCTCGGTCTGATCTGGATCGACGCACATCTCGACAGCCACACACCGCAGACCAGCGATTCCGGCGCCATCCACGGCATGCCGCTGGCGGCACTGCTCGGCCACGGTGCGGCGGCCCTCACGCAGATCGGCGATGCCGCGCCGAAGCTGCTGCCGGAACACGTCGTGGTGATCGGCGCGCGCAGCTACGAGCCCGCCGAACGCGCGTTGCTGGATCTGCTTGGCGTGCGCGTCATCGACGCTGCCGAAGTGGCACGCAACGGCCTACGCGCCGTCATGGCCGACGCCATCCGCCAGGTCAAATCGGGCACTGCGGCCTTTGGCGTGACACTCGATCTCGATGCCTTCGACCCCGCCGTCGCACCCGGCGTCGGCACGCCTGAAACAGACGGGCTCACCGCGCAGGGCATGGCGCAAGCACTTGCCGCGTGCGCACGCGACGCACGTTTCGCCGCATTCGAACTCGTGGAATACAACCCGCGCCACGACAAAGACGGGATCACAGCGCATCTAGCCCTGGACGTGCTGGCCAGCGTCGCAGGCGCATTGCACGCCCAGCGCCGCGAATACGCGACGGCGGCTTAGGCAGATCAAAAACGCAGCCGCCAACGCCGGCACACCAACGGTTTTTCCTTCCTGCCCTAGATGGCGCCTTGAATTTCTGTAAGCGGGCGGAAAAAAGAAGGAGGCTTGTCCGAGCGAAGCGAGTTTGCCTCCTTCTCCGCACGGTTACAGAAATTCAAGGGGAAGTCGCCATCTCGGGCGCGCCTTTCTTTGCTTACTTTCTTTGGCAAGACAAAGAAAGTGAGTCAGCCCCGGCAGGGGATGAAACAAGGGATGCACCACGAACGCCGGTGGTGCAAAGAAGAACAAGCGCTCAGGCCTGTTCCTTGATCCGAAACACCTCCACCCCCACCGACTCACAATCCGGATACACATCCGGTTTCTCCGTCGACACCCGCGCAGCCAGCACATGCGGATGCTTGAGCATCGCCGTCAGCACGTCATCGCACAGCGTTTCCTGCAGGTGGATATGGCCCTGCGCCATGCGGCGCGCCACGGTCTCGCGCATGAAGTCGTAATCCACCACTTCATGCAGCTTGTCTTCGGTGGGCGACGAATGCTCCAGCGGCACGTACAGCTCGATATTGATCAGGACGCGCTGCTCGCCCTTCTTCTCGAATTCATGCACGCCGATGTTGATCTGCACTTCGTAATTGCGCAGAAACATGCGGCGGCAGTGCGACAGGCGCGGGTGGGATAGCAGGGAAAGCATGGGGCGTCCGGGGAAAGATTATTCAGTCAGGAACATCACGTCGCGAGCCAGCGGCATCAGGTGCTGGCCTCCGTCGACGAACAGCGTGGTGCCGGTCACGGCGCGCGCGGTAGCTAGATAGCACACGGCATCGGCGATGTCTTCCGGCGTGGACGACTGGCCCAGCGGCGTCATCTGGTGCGCGCGTGCAAACCCGCTTTGCGACTGGTCGCCCGACACCATCGTGATGCCCGGCGCCACGCCCACCACGCGCAGAGCCGGCGCCAGCGCCTGCGCAAGCTGCATGGTGGCCGTCGACAGCGCAGCCTTCGACAACGTGTAAGAGAGGAAATCCGGGTTCAGGTTGTCGAGCTTCTGGTCGAGCAGATTGATGACGACCCCGCGGCGCTCGGCACCCTCGGCGGTCAACGCTCGGTGCAGCTCTCGCGACAGCAGCAGCGGTGCGGCCACGTTGGTGCGCATGTGCGTATCGAGCGACGCATAGCTGAAGCTGGTCGCCACGTCGTACTGGAACAGCGACGCATTGTTGACCAGGCAGGTGGGCGTACCCAGTGCAGCGCTGCAATCGGCAATCAGGCGACCGGCGGCGGCTTCGTCCGACAAGTCGGCCTGCAGCACGACGGCGCGGCGGCCCATGGCGGTGATCTCGGCGGCCACGGCATCGGCCTCGGAGCGGGAGCGGTGGCAATGCACGGCCACATCCCAGCCGTGCCGGGCCAGAGCCAGGGCAATGACGCGGCCCACGCGGCGGCCTGCGCCCGTGACGAGGGCGATGCGCCGCTGGGTGGCGGATTCTGCGGTCGATTCCGCAGTTGACTGGTTGGGCGTCTGCGCCATTGTTTACAATCCGGCGATGAGCAAAACCGTAAGTTTACCGCTTCCCAACGAGGCGGCGCAGGCGCAGTCCGCGCACCTGTTCGCCGTGATCGCCGACGCCATTGTGGCCGCCGGCGGCTGGCTTCCGTTCGACCGCTACATGGAACTGGCGCTCTACGCGCCCGGCCTGGGCTATTACAGCGGCGGCGCAGCCAAGTTCGGCCGCCGCGTGGAAGACGGCGGCGACTTCATCACCGCGCCCGAACTGACGCCGTTCTTCGGGCGCACCGTGGCGCACCAGATCGCGCAAGTGCTGCAGGCATTGCCCGAAGGGCAGCGTCACGTGCTGGAGTTTGGCGCCGGCACCGGCAAGCTGGCCGCCGACATCCTCACCGAACTCGATGCGCTGGGCGCGCGGCCCGACAGCTACGGCATCGTCGAACTCTCCGGCGAGCTGCGCCTGCGCCAGCAGGAGCGTCTCACCGCACTCCACCCCCAACTGGGTGCCCTGGCACGGTGGCACGACACGTTGCCCGCGCCGTTCACCGGCGTGATGGTCGGCAACGAAGTGCTCGATGCGATGCCCGTGTCGCTCTGGGCGCGCCGCGACGGCGTGTGGCACCAGCGCGGCGTGGTGCTCGATGCCGACAACGGCCTGCAATGGGAAGACCGGCTCGTGAGTCCGTCGGAGGTGCCCGCCAAGCTGGCCGCCCTGCCCGGCACGGACGATTTCGTCACCGAATCGCACGAAGCCGGCGAGGGCTTCATCCGCAGTGCCGGCGCGGCACTCGAGCGCGGCTTGCTGCTGCTGATCGACTACGGTTTCCCGGCTGCGGAGTACTACCACGCGCACCGCGCCAACGGCACGCTCATGTGCCACTACCGTCAGCACGCGCACGACGATCCGTTCTGGCTGCCCGGCCTGCAGGACATCACCGCGCACGTCGATTTTTCGGGGATTGCACAGGCGGGCCAGGAAGCCGGGCTGGAACTGCTCGGCTATACGAGCCAGGCGCGCTTTCTGTTGAGCGCCGGTGTGGGCGAATTGCTGATGAGGCTCGACCCGTCCGACCCGATGCAGTTTCTGCCGGCAGCCAATGCCGTGCAGAAGCTGCTGTCCGAGGCAGAAATGGGCGAGCTATTCAAGGCCATCGCGCTGGGCAAAGGCATCGATGCAGCACTGCCGCTGGCCGGCTTTGCGGACGCCGACCGCTCGGACCGCTTGGGTTAGTTGGTCAGGCTGACGCGGCCTTGGCCGCGTTGGCTTCCAGGGCGCGTTCGTTCTGCTCGGCTTCGTAGCGGCCGATCGTGCCGCGCATCCACCACAGCAGCGCAAGGCCCGGGAAGGCAAACACCACGGTCATCAGATAGAACGCGGGCCAGCCGTAGGCTTCAACGAGGTAGCCCGAAGTGGGCCCGACGTACACGCGGCCGATGGAGGCCAGCGCCGACAGCAACGCATACTGCGTCGCCGAGAACGACCGGTTGCACAGCGCCATCAGCAGCGCCACAAAGGCCGCCGTGCCCATGCCGCCGCAGATGTTCTCGATGCCGATGGCCACCGCCATCGTCCACAGATGCTGCGGCGTCACGGCCAGCACCCAGTAGCCCAGGTTCGACACCGCCTGCAGCACGCCGAAGATCAGCAGCGCGCGCACCAGTCCCAGCCGGACCATCAGCGTGCCGCCATACAGCGCGCCGACGATGGTGGCGGCCAAGCCGAGCGTCTTGTTGACGATGCCCACCTCACCGGCGGAAAAGCCGACGCCGCGGATCAGGAATGTGGTCGACAGGCTGCCCGCAAACGCATCGCCCAGCTTGTAGAGCACGATCAGCGCCAGCAGCGCCCAGGCGCCACGGCGGGAGAAAAAGTCCCGCAGCGGGCCGACCACCGCTTCCTGCAGGCTGCGCGGTGGGCGCGCCGATACCTCCGGCTCGGGCGACCACAGTGTCGTGATGATGCCCAGCGCCATCAACCCGGCCATCAGCAGATACATGTTGCTCCAGCCCATCACGCGATCGGCGAGATACAGCGCCAGGCCGCCCGACACCAGCATGGCCAGTCGATAGCCCAGCACCTTCACGGCCGCGCCGACGCCGCGCTCGCTCGAATGCAGCACATCGGTGCTGTAGGCGTCGAAAACGATGTCCTGCGACGCGGATAAAAACGCCACCAGCACCGCCAGCCCCGCCAGCGCCCAGAGCGCGGCGTGCGGCGGCGTGAAGGCCATGGCGGCAATCGACGCCACCAGTCCGGCCTGCGTGAGCACCAGCCAGCCGCGCCGACGGCCCATCAGCGGCGGCGTGAAGCGGTCCATCAACGGCGCCCACAGGAATTTGAAGATATAGGCCTGCCCCACCAGCGAGAACAGCCCGATGGTGCGGATATCCAGCCCTTCCACCGTCATCCAAGCCTGCAGCGTGCCCGAGGTGAGCGCCAGCGGCAGGCCGGAGGCAAAGCCCAGCAACAACATCGCGCCGATGCGGCGGTTGCGGAAAATATCGAGGTAATCGTGGAAGGTCATGCGGCAGGCCGGTGGCGAAGGCGAATGCGGGTTGCCACGTAGCGTGGCGCGCGGCGTTGGCCGATATTATGTCGCACGGATCCGCCCCCTCCCCCATATGCCCCGCGTCACACGCTCGCTGCTAACCACTTTCGGCCTCGCGCTATCTGCGTGGGCAACTGCCATGGACGGCCCGCTGCCCGTCCCCGCCGACGGCGTGAAGCTGGAAGCGCCCACCACCACATCGCCCAACATCCGGCTCGTCATTCCGGCCGAGGAAATCGATAAGCGCGCGCTGGCCGAATATCAGGGGATCATCGACAACGCGGCCCACGAAGGCGCGCTGGCGCCGGACAACGTGCCGGATCTGATCCGCATCCGCGGCATCGTCAAACGGCTCACACCTCAGGCACCGCGCTGGAACCCCGACGCCACGCACTGGCTGTGGGACGTCAACTTGATCGGCTCGTCGCAGGTGAACGCGTTCTGCATGCCCGGCGGCAAGATCGCCGTGTTCTCGGGCCTGCTCGAACAGTTCAAGCTGACGGACGACGAACTCGCCATGGCGCTCGGCCACGAGATCGCCCACGCGTTGCGCGAGCACGCCCGCGCCCGCGCCGGCCAGCGTGAAATCACCAACCTGGGCGCCAACGTCATCTCGCAATTGTTCGGCTTCGGCAACCGGGGCGATACGGACCTTGGCGAAGGCGCCAAGATGCACCTGCTGGCGTTCTCGCGCGCGGAGGAAACCGAGGCCGACCTGGTCGGCATGGACATCGCCTCCCGCGCCGGCTACGACCCGCGCGCCGCCCTCACGCTGTGGCAGAAAATGGGTTCGATCGGCGGGACGGAGCAAAAGCAGTTTCTGTCGACACACCCATCGGGGCGCACCCGGATGGCGGTGCTGTCACGCCATTTGCCAGAAACGCTCACGCTGTTTGCCGATGCCCGCCATATGACGATGGCGAAACTGCCCGAATATCGGTCGAACATGCAATATCTGGGCGCCGCGCCTGTTGATAATGGCGACGAAGCACCGATGCGGCCCATGGTGCGGCGGCAATAATCCCCGTTGACCAGGCGCGCTCTCTACCTGATACACCGCCCCGCTCCATCGATCTGCGGTCTAGAGCAGCTTCCATCGCTGGTCTTCATGACAACACCTCTTGCCGCTCCGTAAATCTCACCGATTTACGGAGTTTTTACTTTTGCAACAGCATTAATGGTCAGCCCAACCACCATTTGGTAGGGAGCCACCCCGCCTTAAGCAAATCGTAAGAAAACAAATTCGCCCGCCTTGTACGCTGCGCCCCGCAGCATTTCTACGCGCAGATTTCCACGAAAATCACAGTTACAGGGATACGTACAAAAATGAACGCATGGGTTAAGGGATTCACGGGAATTGCATTCGCCTGCGCGCTGAGTGCGTGCGGCGGCGGTGGCGATAGCGGCGGCAACGGCAGTTCCGCTGATCCGAACAGCTTTTCGGTGAGCGCAACCGTAGGCGGAACCAAGGTGCAAACGTTTAGCGCAAGCAGCGGCCAAAATGCCACGCTGACGGTCAAGTCGGGCCAGGACCTGCGCCTGGACAGCAGCAGCGACGTCAATTGGAAATCCGGCGATGCGACGAGCAATACCGAGGTCTCCGTCAAAGGCGCGAGCACCCAGAGCTGGACGGCTGGCCTGAAGAGCCCGCCGGGCGGCACGTTCACGGTGACCGCGACGTCAGCCAAGGATGCGAGCAAGTCGGCCAAGGTGACGGTCACGGTGACGCCGCATGAGTACACCTCCGCCGCACCGCAAACCGTCGGTCGCGTGACGACATGGACGGAAACCACCACGCAGCTCGGCGGCTCCACGGGCACGCATCAGCGCGTGGACACGACCGCGAGCGTCGACTCCACCACGGGTGTGGCCACGATCCCCTCCACCGTCGACGCGATTGCTGACGATATCTACAAGCAAGACGCCGACGGCAACCGTCTCGCTCGAACCCGCGCGAACGGAGACGTCTGCACGTACAGCCCGAAGCGGCCCCTGGTCAGCTTCCCGCTGTCGGTGGGCAAGTCGTGGACGTCGACCTGGACGTACTCCTGCACGCCGGGTGGCTACCATGAGACCGTCAACGCCACGTCGATCGTGGAAGCCTATGAGCCGGTCACAACGCCGATGGGCACCCTGAATGCTCTGCGTATTCATCATGTTCAGGCAGTGACAAATTCCACCGATGGCAATCTGCCCAGCGGTGCGTTCGGCATCGATATGCGGTGCTGGTGGGACGTGGCCGGCCAACGCACCGTCAAGTGCGACCAAGACTTTACCTATAAGGACGTCGCCCCGGCGTACTACACCAAGACCTTCTCCCAGGTCCTGAAGTCTGTCCAGTAAGCTCGGCGCGGCCTCACCGCTCAACCAGCCCCGCAGCCTGAACCGGCCTCGCGGGGCTTGTTGTTTGCGCGGCCGCCTTCGCCCGCCGCGACAACCCCATCCCCGCCACCGTTGCGCCCAGGATCAGCACCGCGCCGCCCGTCTGCATCGGGCTGAACCACTCGCCCAGGACGAGCGCGCCGAGCACGGTCGCCGTCAGCGGGCTGAGCAACGACAGAAACGTCACGTCTGCGCCGAGCACGCCGATACCGCGCACCCATAGCCAGTAGCCCAACGCCGTGCCGATGACGATGAGGTACGCAAAGCCCACCGCGTTACGCGCCGTGAGCGCGGGCGGCAAGCCTTCCACGAACAACGCCACTGGCAGCAGCACCAGCCCGCCCAGCGCGAGCTGCCAGGCAGCCACCGCCAGCGGCGTGCCGATTCGGCCCCAGCGTTCAATGAGCACGGTGCCGATCGCCATCGAAAACGCAGCGGCCAGGGCTGCCGCCACACCAATCGCATCAAGCCTGGCCGCTGGGCCGAGAATCAGCAGCCCCACCCCCATCGACCCTGCCAGCGCTGCCGCCAGTTGCGCCGGACGCGGCTTGCGCGCCAGCAGGGGCCACGCCAGCAGCGCCACCACCAGCGGTTGCGCCGACATGATCGTCGCTGCCACGCCGCCTGGCAGGCGCTGCGCCGCCAAGAACAAGAGCGCGAAGAACACGCCGATATTCGCCAGCCCGAGAAACAGCAAGGGAAGCAACTTGCTACGCGGCGGCAGGCCCGGGCCGAGAAGCAGGAGCAGCACCCCTGCCGGGAGCGCACGCAGCGCGCCGACCAGCAACGGGTGACCAACGGGCAGCGTTTGCGTGAACACCAGATATGTCGTGCCCCACAGAACGGGTGCCGCAGCGGTAGCCAACATGAGCGTCAAGCGGTTGAACTGCATGAGAACTCTCCATGTCACGTTATTTGATATCGAAATAATGAGTCGCTTGGATAGGTTTCATGCGTGTTCCGCTACAAAGCCCCACTCGCGTCGACGCCCCGTGGCTTCTGCGGGAACCATCACGGCTCGCGTTGTCTCGCCCGGCCAAACCCGATACGATTCCTAGAGCCTCGACATCAAGTAATTCGATGTCGAAATACTAGGATGAGGAGTTTTATGGGTCAAGGCGATTCCACATCCCCGCAAGGGGCACCGATGGACAACATCCTCGCGCAATGGCGGCGCGAGCGCCCCGACATCGACCCGAGCCCGATGGCAGTCTGCGGCGATGTCTGGCGCGCCGGCGAGCGGCTGCGCAGCGGCGTGGTCGCCAACGTGGCGGGAGCCGATCTCGACATGGCGGGCTTTGACGTGCTGCTGACGCTGCGTCGCAACGGCCGCGACCAGGCGCTGTCGCCTTCGGCGTTGGCCAAGGACATGATGCTGTCGACCTCCGCCATGACAAACCGGCTCGACCGGCTGGAAAAACGCGGCCTGATCGCCCGCAAGACCGATCCAGACGACCGGCGCGGGCTGCAGATCGTGCTGACCGACGAAGGCTTCGCACTGGTCGACAGCTTGGTCGCCTCGCATGTGCAGACAGAAGAGCGGATGCTTGCAGCGCTGAGTCCGGCGGAGCGTGCGATGTTGCGCGAACTGCTGGGTAAGATCGGTGGCGTTGACGGCTGAACCGAGCAGAAAGGAGAGCACCTTCATGCTGAAGCGATTCAAACACCTGTTCAGCCGGCCTGCGTCGACACCGGTATCGGAAGATCCGCTGCGCGACGACGACATCCTGCGGGACGAGTTCTCTCCCAGCGCGGAAACGCTCGATGCCCTCGCCGAATTCGTGCGCCTTGTAGGAAGCCCGTGCGGGCAGGCTGAGGCCGATCAGATAGCCGATTCCGTACGAACCGGTGACCTCCCCGGCGACGACATCGCCGGCCTGCTGACATGGTCACTCGCCCGAAACCTGGGAGATGGCGCCCCGTGGACGCTGGCCATCTCGGTCGATTGGAAAGCCTGGGATGAAATCGAATGGCAGGCAGAGAAGCTGCTCGACACGCTCGGCATCGGGGCGCGTTGGGAATGGGCCCGCGCTGAAGCCGAGCGCACCGTTGCCGACGGCTTGCTCGATTTTGGCGCGTGGCTGCGTCCGCATGGCTACGAATTGCTGCACGTCGACACTGGCGGCGACGACTACTTTGCGTTTCCCATCCGGGCGGATTTGCTGCAAGAGGCCCGCCTGTACGCCGAGCGTGCAGGGTTGAAAATCGAACAGGCAGACGACTTCCGCGCGTCGCAAGGGCTGTCGCTCTAGCGTGTCGCAATATCCGCAATCGGCCGCAACAACCCCGTAAGCAAACGGGTCGCGCGCCGGGCCGATCCTCTTTACGATGGCGGCTCACGTGCGCCCATGAGGCGCCAACCTGGAGGAGTGTGTGAGCCTGACCATCCTGTGTGTGCTGGTGATCGTGGCAACGGTGTGCGCAGCACGCGGCCGACGTCGCGCTGCGCGCGGGCTGGCGGTGCTCTGCGGCGTGTTGGTGATCGCCATCGGCTGCGGACCGATGCCGGCATGGCTGCTCGATTCGCTCGAAAAACCGTTCGAGAACGAGCCTCATATCCAATGGGGCACACGCAACGCCATCGTGCTGCTGGGCGCGGGCACCTTCCGCGTTGGCGACTCGGTCGAGCCGGGGCTGTTCTCGTATCCGCGGCTGGTGGAAACCACACAGCTGTACCAGGCGTGCCGCAAGTCCGATGGCGATTGCAAGATCCTCGTCAGCGGCGGCGATGCACGTCACCATGGCTCGCCGGAAGCCACCGTGTATCAGCGCGAGCTTGTCAGGCTGGGCGTCGCCAAGGACGACGTGCTCATAGAGCCCCAGAGCATGAACACGTGGCAGAACGCGCAATTCTCGCGCACGGTGTTGGCGCAATACGCGCCGGACCGCACGGTGCTCGTGTCGTCCGCCATCCACCTGCGGCGCAGCCTGCTGTATTTCACGCACTTCGGCATGGCGCCGATTCCGGTGCGCGCCGACGATCTGCAGGCCGCGGCGTCGCCCTTGCCGATGGCCTACAACTTTGCGCTGACCGATTTCGCACTGCACGAGTGGATCGGCATCGCGCGCTATCACATGTACAACGCGCTGGGCTGGAACCCCGCGCGCATCAACCCCGGTGACGCCTGATTCGGCGGCCCAGCGCCGGGCATTCGAAGTGGTGCTCTAGTGCTTCCGGGGGGGAGCAAAATTCCGGCGCCGACCTATACTTTGTGCATCGCAACATCCGGGCATCGCAATGCGCCATCTCGGCCGTATTGAAGCTCACCGCCTCATCACCATTGGCAAGCTCGCTTGCCAGCACCCGCCCACCGGGCGCGGCCATCCCTGACGGGAATCGCTGACGATTCCTGCGCCAGCAAGTGGGCCGCTGCGTAAGCAGCGCCCACCCCGCCAGCCACACCTCAGAAGCAAACCAACAAGCAAGGGGAACCCTCATGCCTCAAGTCACGGCAAGCAAGCTGCCGGTCAAACTGCTCGCGCTCGTCTTCGGCGCCGTCGCGGCGCTGGTGATCGGGCGGACTTTCCTGCTGAACTGGCAGATCATTCCGCCCGGCTACACGGGCATCAAGATCAACCGGCTCGTCGATCGCGGCATCACGCATGAAAACGTCGTCACCGGGTTCGTGTTCTACAACCCCGTGCAGACAGCGATCATCCAGTACCCGACTTACGTGCAGCGCGTGATCTGGACGCAAGACGTAAACGAAGGCCGCGCGCTCAACGAAGAGCTGACGTTCAACACGAAGGACGCCGTGCCCGTCAACGTGGACGTGGCTGTCTCGTACCAGCTCGACCGCGAGAAGGTGCCAGCCTTCTACACCAACTTCCGCGCCGATCGCATCGAGACGTTCACGCACGGCTACCTGCGCGACACCGCGCGCAACGTGATCGTCGCCATGGGCTCGGAATACAACTTTGACGACGTGAACGGCGGCAAAAAGGAAGAGTTCGTCGCGCGGCTCACCAAGGAGCTGGACACGCGGCTCGCACCGCTGGGCGTGTCGATCAAGCAGTTCGGCATCGTCGGCTCGCTGCGTCCGCCGCGCGCGTTGCTTGATGCAGTGAGCGCCAAGACCAAGGCCATCCAGGATGCGATCCGCACCGAGAACGAAGTGCGCTCCGCCCAGGCCGAGGCGAAGAAGAAAGTGGCGATTGCCGAAGGGGAAGCCGCGGCCAACCATGCGCTCGCCTCGTCGCTTGATGACCGGCTGCTCGCCTGGGAACGCTTGAAGCTCGAACGTGCTGCCATCGAGAAGTGGAACGGCGTGACGCCGAGTGTGATGGCGGGCGGCAACGGCGGCGGCATGTTGTTCAACATCCCGGCCGGCGCGCAAACCAAGTAAGCCGCGCACAAAGAAAAACGCGCCCGAGGGCGCGTTTTTCGTTTCCGCTCAGGCGGCGATCAGCTCGCGAAACCCGGCGCGGCCTCGCGCACGGCGTGCTCAGCGCCGGCTGCGGGAATCGGCGCTTCCACATGCAGGCTCGTCGCTTCATCCACGCCCAGGTGCACGTTCATGCATTGCACCGCCGCACCGGCCGCGCCCTTGCCCAGGTTGTCCAGGCGCGCGGTGACGACCATGCGCTCGTCCGAACCGAACACGAACAGGTCGGCGCGGTTGGTGTCGTTGGCGCCCTGCACGTCGAAGAAGCCGTTGTCGAGCGTCGCAACGTTGTCAGCCGGCGCCACGCGGATGAACTGCTCGCCCTGGTAGTAATCGGCCAGCACACGGGCGATGTCCGTCGGGCTCACCTTGCGGGCCAGGTGCTGCGGGTGCAGGCCGATCGTCACGGCCAGGCCCTTGAGGAAATTGCCGACGACCGGCGTGAAGATCGGCGCGAGGCTCAGGCGACTCTGCACGCGCATCTCCGGCAGGTGCTTGTGCGCCAAGGCCAGCGCGTACGGGCGCGGGCTGTCGAGCTTCGGATTATTGGCGGCGAGGTAGTCGGCAATCATCGCTTTGCCGCCACCGCTGTAACCGGTGAGCGAGAACGCGGTGACCGGGTAGTCGGCCGGGACGATGCCCGCATCCACCAGCGGGCGCATCAGCAGCACGAACGCGCTGGCGTGGCAGCCCGGCACGGCGATGCGCTTGGTGTTGCGCAGGCGCTCGCGCTGGCCTTGGGCCAGTTCGGGCAGGCCGTAGACCCAGTCGTCCGACGTGCGGAACGCGGTGCTGGCGTCGATGATGCAGGTGTTGGGGTTGTTGACCAGCGAGACGGCCTCGCGCGAGGCGACGTCAGGCAGGCACAAGAATGCGACATCGGCGGCATTCAGAAATTTGGCGCGCTCGGCTGAATCCTTGCGCTTGTCTTCGGCGATGCGCAGCAGTTCGATATCGTCGCGCTGCGACAGATAGTCGAGCAAGCGAAGGCCGGTGGTGCCTTCCTGACCGTCGACGAAAACCTTGAATGCCATGGTGATCTCGCTAAAAAACTGGGGGCCAAAGACAACGCCGGCAAGCGGTGCCGGCGCGTGAGGTTTGCATTGTAGCGGCTGACGAAGGCATTTCCGCGGCAGCGCAATAATGTGCTTACCAGTGCACCTTGGTGTCGTAGTCGATCGTCAGCGGCGCGTGGTCGCTGAACTTGATGTCCTTGAAGATCGACACGCGGCGCGCCGTGGCGGCAATGCCCGGCGTGGCGATCTGGTAATCGATCCGCCACCCGACGTTCTTCGCGTATGCCTGGCCGCGGTTGCTCCACCATGTGTATTGCTCGGGGCGGTCGTCCAGCGTGCGGAACACATCCACATAGCCGACTTCGTCAAACAATTTGGTCAGCCATGCGCGCTCTTCGGGCAGGCAGCCGGAGTTCTTCTGGTTGCCCTTCCAGTTCTTGATGTCGATTTCCTTGTGGACGATGTTGACGTCGCCGCACAGCACGACCTCGCGACCCTTTTCGTGGCGCAAGTCCTTCAGGTGCTCCATGAACAAATCCATGAAGCGGAACTTGGCCTGCTGGCGCTCCTCGCCGCTGGAGCCCGATGGCACGTAGACCGAAATGATCGACAGCTTGCCGTAGCGGGCCTCGACGTAGCGACCTTCGGCGTCGAACTCGCCGTTATCGAAGCCGATGATGACCTCGTCGGGCTTGTGGCGCGTGTAGATGCCCGCGCCGCTGTAGCCCTTCTTCACCGCGTGCTGGAACACACCGTGGTAGCCGTGCGGCGCCAGGAATTCGGGCGTCATGTCGTCTTGCGCGCATTTCAGTTCCTGCACGCAGACGAAATCGGCGTCCTGCTTGCCCATCCATTCAAAAAAGCCTTTGCTGGCAGCGGAGCGAACGCCGTTGAGGTTGGCGGAAATGATGCGTAACATGGCGGGACTTTTTTGCGGACCAGAGAAAAAAGATGAGCCAAAACAGCGAGTTGCGCCAATCCTTCATCCGCTTTGCGGTGGAAGCCGGCGTGCTGTCATTCGGGGAATTCGTGACCAAGGCGGGGCGGACGTCGCCCTATTTCTTCAACGCCGGCAAGTTCGCAGACGGCGCCCTGCTGGGCCAAGTCGCGCAATTCTATGCGAAAACCCTGCTGGACTCCGGTGTCGAGTTCGACATGCTGTTCGGGCCGGCCTACAAGGGCATCACCCTGGCATCGGCCACCGCTGTGGCGCTCGCAGGCCTGGGCCGCAATGTGGCCTTTGCGTACAACCGCAAGGAAGCCAAGGACCACGGCGAAGGCGGCAGCCTGGTCGGCGCGAAGCTGCAGGGCCGGGTGGTGATCGTCGATGACGTGATCTCTGCCGGCACCTCGGTGCGCGAGTCCGTCGAGCTGATTCGCGCCGCCGGCGCGACCCCGGCTGCCGTGCTGATCCTGATGGATCGGATGGAGCGCAGCGGCAATGCGGTGGATATTGGCGAGCGCTCTGCGGTGCAGGATGTGCAGGCTCAATACGGGATGCCGGTTGTGTCGATTGCCAATCTGGATGATTTGCTGGGGTATCTGGATAACGCTGGGGACCCTGCGCTGGCTGGGTATCGTGAAAAGGCTTCGGCTTATCGGGATAAGTACGGCGTTAGTGCGATCTGATTCTTTGCTGCGTTAAAAAACCCCGGTGGATGTGGTTCGCCGGGGTTTTTGTTTCTTTGGTTTGGCCTTTGTTTCATCCCCTGCCGGGGCTGACTCACTTTCTTTGGTCTTGCCCAAAGAAAGTAAGCAAAGAAATGCGCGCCC
>QFCD01000427.1_pt1 | contig 59170 bp, 30 predicted proteins | sample 5346081 | NCBI WGS metagenome assembly QFCD01 (sample SAMN09062251, study PRJNA434731) | Human gut metagenome, whole genome shotgun sequencing project. | isolation source: stool timepoint A gemcode assembly | host: Homo sapiens | collected 2015 | reverse complement strand
TTTTATTTTTTTGTTGGTAAATAATATACTCATAGTCCGTTCTATTCATTGGTATCTGAACCATAGATTAGAATTTATACTGCCTATTTTATAAAGATATAGCTTTTTTATTTCAAAAAAGTCTTTAATGAGAGTTTTTCTTTCAAATCAGCAGAACTAATTTTCAGCTTCACATTGCTGGGAGTTTTTGTGCTTCGGAGAATGATTTGCATCCTTCCCTGATACATTCGTTTGGAAGTTATGCCCTGAAAGAGCTCGTCCGTATAATGATCCCCGTTATCCAATGCCACCAACCGTGCCGCCCCTTCCATTTGTAAAGTAAGCGGCTCGTTGTAGTCCCATACCGGACGACCTTTTTTGTCTATAGCCGTCACGTTTATATATTGCAAGTCCATACCGTCTGCCTTCCAATCTGCCGGCGTTTCCGTCTCAATCTGGAGTGCCACAGCTTTTCCGGCAGTTTCGATACGATGACGAGCCACTTCTTTGCCCGACTTGTCACGAGCTATTGCCACCACAGAGCCACCGTTGCCATAAGGGACATCCTTCCAATAAATCATATTACGCAGGTTTGCCTGTGTTGTATCGTTTTGCTGGACTCCCATGCTTTGACCGTTTACCAACAACTCTACAGAATGTGCATTGGTATAAGTGAAGAGTGACTGTCTGCTGCCTGGGATATGATTCCAGCACTCGTTCAGCGCCATGCGTCCCACTGTGACGTCATTCCAACTGACGCTTTCCGCCCCCGCCGCATCGACCACGCCGATATGTACTTCGGGAATCTCCGGCATGAAAGCCGATTTAATAAGGTAAGCTTGGGGATAGGGGCGCATGGTATGGTCAAAGAAGGAGTAGTTCCAGCCTTTTTTGGGCCACTTGTTGGATTCTCCCCAATATTCGGCGGAGCCCCAATAGGCCATGCCCACCGTCCGTTTTCTGTCCATATTATAATAAGGCTGTAACAGCTTGCTGGTTTCAGCCTCACTTTGGAACAGGATAAGATCTGGCTGGTATTTCAAATAAGCGTCATATTTGTCCGACTGGTAATTGAACGATGCGACTTCTGTGGCGCAAGCCAGTTCGGGTGGTACCAAATAGTCGTTGAACTCCTTGTCATGCCGGGTTATAGCTCCCGCACGGGCGGGGAACATGGCTACAGTGGTGAGACGTGTATGATCCCATCTCTTTACCAGCTGGTTGAATATGTTATAGGTAGTGATTCCCCAATCGTTGGTTCCTTCGAAGCCTGCCCATCCTTCACGAATCTGAAGCTCGTTTCCCAAGCTCCACAAAATGATGGACGGACGGTTACGGTCGCGTTTGATCCATTCTGTAATCAGTTTGTGCCAGAGATGGGTGAACGGCTGGCGTCCGCCCCAATAGTCATTGTCACTCCATTTGTCCGTCAGTTCGTTCACCACCAGCATTCCCACACGGTCTGCAATGCGGGCAAAACTTTCACTGTACGGATTATGTGAGCAGCGGATGCAGTTGTAACCGAAGGATTTGAGTTGCAGCATCATGCGTTCGATTGCCCTGTCGTAACTGGCGGCTCCCAGCGCGCCCAGATCATGATGGTTGGCATTGCCCTGCAGGAATATCTTCTTCCCGTTGAGCTTGAAGCCGAATTCCGGTGAGAATTCCAGACTGCGGATACCGAACTGTTCGGTCAGGCTGTCCACCACCATACCGTCTGCCGTCACTACCACTTCAGCATTGTAGAGTTGTGGAAACTCACATGACCAAAGTTGCGGATTCTCTAGAGTAAACGCTGGTAATTTCACTTCCGTGCAGGTCTGGTGCGTATGTTCGGGCATACCGGATTGCACGGTGCCCACGATGACACCTTCCGGATTGCGGAGGATGGTCCGTACCCGTACATCATGCTTCTGCCAGCCGTCCACCTCAACCTGTACGGCTACCGTTGCCCGGGAGGAGGAAACCTCGGGGGTGGTGATATACACCCCGTGGCGAGCGATGTGTGTGGGATTCTGCACCTGCAGATATACATCACGGAACAGACCGCCTCCCGTGTACCAGCGTGAACCTTTCTTGGGACCAGTGGAAGCATAAACAGCTACCACGTTTTCTCCGTCGTGACTCAGAAAGGGGGTAAGGTCCGCTTCAAGCCCCACATATCCATAATCTGTCGAGGCTATTTTTGTACCGTTCAGATAGACATCTCCCAGATAAATGATACCTCCGAAATCCAGGATTACCCGTTTCCCTTTCCACGACGGATCGGTAGGGAAAGACTTGCGGTACCATCCTTCGCACATGGGTTTGAATCCGCGTGCACCTCCGCCGCTTTCAGTCCAGGGTTGTTCGAACTGGAAATCATGAGGAAGGTCCAGGGTACGCCAGGAGGAGTCATCCAAGGTAGGTGAGGCAAAATCGGTATTTTTATTCTCGTTTGTAACCAATTGGAATTTCCAGCCAAAGTTAAAAAGAACTTTCTGCTGTGATGCAAAATTTTCCAAAGGTACATTGACTAGAGGGGCTTTTTCCTGTGTTTTCTGATATTGGGCTGTTACTCCGACAGGAGCAAGCATCAAGAAGAAAGCGATAATGATGTTTTTCATTTGATACATTATTATAAAGAATGAACACCGATTTGTGTCGGCTCGTTTATTACGCAAATATCGGAATTATAAAGAGTTGCAGACATGGAATTTAGTTACAATACCTGTATTATCGTACAAAAAGCACATACGATGGCTACTCTTTTCTTATCAGTCGTATGATATCAAGTTATTAGGGCACTCCAATATTTTATGATTGGAATGCCCTCAAACTTATTTTTCAGCAGGCATATCCGGCACTATAGGCCAATATGGATTTTGATAGATAGGAGAATTTTCTACTGTTTTGTTATCGGGGGCAGTGATCAAAAACTGCTTGACCATAATGGGGTGCAGATAATGGGCCATACGCCAAGTAAAACCATTATAACAGGTTTGTTTAGAATTCTTTTGGTAAGGGCGCAAGTATTCGCTGACATTAGGTGAAGAGACATTGGATGCGTCTGATCCATCATACAGCAAATCTGTATACCAAGCCTGCATGGGGGTGTTCCATAAATGGAAACCTTCCGGTATATAAGGATGTTCGATCAACTGGTCCATAGCACGCCAACGGCATAAGTCCATATAACGAAGCCCATCCGCCATAAATTCGCATCGGCGCTCACGACGTATGTTATAGAGAGTTGCGTCTATTAACTTACCGCCGGAATACGCTCCCCAATCATTTTCTGCCTCTTTACTCATATCCGTTAAAGCAATAGTCTTTTGAAAATCCTCATCTACATGAGAACGACGGCGAATAATTTTCCAATATTCGGTCGCTGTTCCGTCCAAGGTACCATTCTTTTCATAACTGGCTTCCATGTAATTCAACAAGGCTTCTGTCGCACGATAAGCAATAGAGGCGGTATATCCTTTTGAATTGGAATAATATTTCTGATGAAAAGCTCCTCCTTTGCGTAAGGCATACCCAGTAACATAACGGCGTGCTCCGTCTGTAATGGTAATCAATGGATAAGTTTCTTCAACATTGGCTGTCTCACCAACCACATCTTTTATTAAGATGTTATGTTGTCCGGGTTCTTTCAGAAAGATAACCAATCTGCTGTCTCTGTTTTGACGAACGTCGTGTATGGTTTTGTCTCCCATATAATATCCGTCTCCGTTCATATAATCACCGTGGGTATAAACAGGAGTGCCGTCAGCCATCAAAAAGTTGTTCACAAAGCTGCGGGTGACACCTACGCCATTATTTCCCCAGCTGGCATAGACATTTACGTTGTGGTGTACTAAGTTATAAGCGTATCTGCGCCATAACAGCACTTCGTTGACTGAAGATAAATCTTCTTGAGCAAACATGTCAAAATAAGGGTTGGCAGTTTCGTTAGTTGACTGTTGCAGGACGCCTGTATTTTCTGTAAGTTTGTTTTTGTAGCGTTCTGCGATATCTTTAGAAGCCGTCATAGCGATTTCCAAAAAATAATCTATCTCACTGTCAATATTCCCACTGGGGTATTGATAAGTGGAATTGTAATCTTTTGCCTTGCCAGGCCAACCGTCACCATTGGGTACAAAAGCCGTATTCTTAAAATATTTCAACCAAGTACCTTCAAATAGAGCTACGCGCGACTTTAATAAAATGGCAGCATCTGCGTTAATTCTAGTTGTCGGCATGTTTTTAGCTTTTAATAAAGTAATAGCTTTATCCAAATCACTTAGAATAAAGCGCGCCACCTCATTGCGCGGTGATCGTTTACTGGCTTCACTCAATGCTTCTTTGTCATCCGGCAATGGGTGGATAATTATGGGAAAATCTCCAAATAGCTGATAACGTTTAAAGTATTCACAAGCACGTAGGAAAAATAATTCACCGATATAGTGTTTTATGCTGTTAAGGTCACCATTGATGGTATTGGCATTGCCACTCAGCTCGTTCCCATCAGCATTATTATCCCCAAATTTGGGCAACACATTCGATAATACAAAATTTATTTTGTATATTTTATCAAAATTCCAATTGCTGGTTTCCGCATTGTCCACTTTCCACAAGGTGGAAGTAAAACGATTGGGGGCTGTAACCTCTATTTGATTGTCCGTTGTTGCATCATCTTTGTAGATGCCGTATGTATTCCCAGTTCCGTGAGAGGGAAGAATATCAGAGTACAGATTATCTGCAGAGGCTTGAATGTGGGTTGCCTCTGTAAAATATACTTCCGGGGAAATAGATGCCTCAGGTACTTCATCCAAATAGTCATCGCAAGCAGTAAATGCAAATCCTGATGAAGCGATTAGTACAGATAAGAATATATGTTTTGTTTTCATTATATATGTATTATTAAAGTGTTAAACTTAAGCCAAAAGACCAGGTGCTTGATAACGGATAAGCATTACCACCATTACCGCCACTAATTGTTTCCGGATCAAACAGAGAAGACAATGATGTTCCGGTCCAAAGATTTTCTCCGGAAACGAACACACGGCATTTGGTCAATCCTATATTTTTCATCCATTTGGCTGGGAGAGTATAACCCAATTGGAAATTCTTTAAACGAATATAGGATGCATCTTGTAAATAACGGCTTTGGGTTTCTTGGTTTTTAGCGCCTTCCTTGAATACAGGTCGTGGATAATAAGCATCTAGGTTTGCCGGAAGTTCGTGTCCGTCGATACCTATTGCCTGAGCGCGGAAATAATTTTGATGTTCTACCAAGCCACGGGCATGCCAAATGTCTTTATCTCCTCTTACACCAAATAGATAACCGCAGAAATTATCTTTTCCCCAATAATCCCGTTTCATTACTCCTTGGAAGAAAAAACGAACATCAAAGCCTTTCCAATCTGCATTTAGATCAATACCAAAGAAATATCGGGGAGTGCTGTTACCAATAACTTTCAAATCGCCATGATCGTCTAGTGTGCTGGCACCTTTAGATATTTTTCCGTCACCGTTCAAATCACGATACATAATATCACCGGCAGACCATTTGGAACCAATCGCTTCTTGCCCTCCTTTGGGTAATGAAGATAGATGAGCTTGCATCTCTTCTTCAGATTTAGCTATTCCTATTGTTTGCAATCCCCAGATTTCACCTATTTCTCGTCCTTCAACGTATTTGTTCAAACCAATAGTGTTAGTGGCATTGCTTGGATAGCTGGTGACAATAGTCTTAGCGTCTGAAAGGGTGAAAGTAGCACTATATCCCAATCCGTTATTTAAACGGTCTCTCCAACCGATAGATAATTCCCAACCGTTTGTCCTCAAATTACAGTTATTGGTTTTAGGGGCAGAGGTACCTAGTGTAAAAGGAAGTTCAGGGGCAGGTCCCACCATGCCGTCTGTATAACGAATGTAGTAATCAAAACTACCTGTCAGACGGTTATTGAAGAAACCATAGTCAAAACCGACATCCCAAGTACGGACTTTTTCCCATGTTAAAGAGTTGCTGACTAAATCACCTGGTTCTGCTGTATTAGGTTTTTGGCTGTCTTGTAACCATGTTCCATTAGATGATTTTAGTATCATGTCACGATAGGTAGGATACCATGCTGTAGTATTCTGGTTGCCCAATTCACCGTAAGAAACACGCAATTTTAATGTGTTGGCTATATCTGTCAGCGACTCCCAGAATTTTTCCTGAGCGATGTTCCAGCCTAAAGAGAATGAAGGAGACCATTGCCAGCGACTTCCTCGACGGAAACGGGAAGAACCGTCGTAACGCATGTTGATTTCTGCTAAATAGCGACCCATATAATCGTAGTTTAAACGGCCGAAGAAACCAGCTGTTTTCCACCTCTTACCATTTCCGTTAGCTTTAGTTGCCTTGACATTACCTTTCCCGTCCAATCCGGTTGTGATATCAAAATAAGGCATGCCCCCTATCATGATACCATATTTTTGTGTGGATGAAAATTCCTGTTGCATACTTTCGGTTTGGAAACCAAGCATAATTTTCGTGTTATGAACGTTGTTAAAAGAATGGAAGTACTCGCTATAAATATTCAAATTCAAGTAATTCTCTTTTGTCTGGTCTTGATAAAGGTAAGAATCTTTATTTGTATTTATCACATTTCCTTCTATATCATGGTTATAAACAGGAAGAGAAGTTTCTTTTACTGAAGAGTTTTTTATACTGTAGTTGAATTCTACATGGGTAGTCCAATTCTTTATTGGTTCAATGATTAAAGAAGCCTGCTGGTAAAGACGGTCTGTTTGCGCATTGCGCTTTCCTCCTTCAAACAGGTTTTGAACAGGATTGGTCCAACCATTGTCAAGATAGTATCCATTGGGATCTTTAACCGGTAAATTGGGCCAAGTAGCTCTTCCCAGCTGATCATAAAAAGAACTGTTAAAGCTGGTAGGACGCCATACATCATTGCGTGTAAAGCGTGTGCTGTAGTTGAATTTTAACCATGGAGTCAGATTGGTATTGATTTTAGCTGTCACATTATAACGCTGAAGTCCGTCATCACCGGCTTTTAACAAACCTCCTTGATCTAAATAATTGAAGGAAGCATAATAGGCAACAATATCACTTCCTCCGTTGAGGCTGACATTATGTTCTTGAGAAAAGGTTGAAGATTTATAAACTTCATCATACCAGTTAGTGTTTGCCCAAGCTGTTGTAAACGGGTCATATTCAGGCTTACCCCATTGACCGTTGGATGAAGCTTTGACTCCTCCCGTACTGCCTCCACCAGCGGCTTGCCAATTCAACATTTCCTGCATCAGGTCTTCGGTAAAGATAAGTCCGCCACCTTGGTTAAGAGAACCACTGTTCATGAAATTGGCAAATGTATAAGAGTCCATCATTTCCGGCATATTTATTGGAGTAGATATACGGAAACTGTTGTTATAATTTACGTTGGTCTTTCCTTTTTTGCCCGATTTGGTTGTTACCAAAATGACCCCGAAGGGGGCACGGGAACCATAGATGGATGATGCGGCAGCATCTTTCAATACAGAAATATTTTCTATGTCTTGAGGGTTGACTGTATTTAAATCTCCTTCCATTCCGTCAATTAGAATAAGAGGTGCACCGCTAGAACCTTCGCCAATAGTTCCTGTACCACGGATACTGATATCTGCGGTCTTGTCCAGTTCACCCGTACTTGTTGATATCTGCAAACCTGGTACCAGTCCTTGCAAGGCTTGTGTAGCTGAGGTTACAGGACGCGATTCTAACTCTTTAGCTGTAGCAAGCCCTACAGCTCCTGTCAGATTCACTTTCTTTTGCGTACCAAATCCAACAACGACCACTTCATCAAGAGTTTCTGTATCTTCCTTTAATACAACATTAAGTTCTTTCTTTCCAGAAACTTTCACTTCTTGAGAAACATACCCGATATAAGTAATCTGTAAAACGGCATCTTTGGGAGTATCCAGAACGAACCGCCCGTCTATATCTGTGATTGTACCAGTTGACTGGCCTTTTACGATGACATTGGCACCGATTATCGGTTCGCCATTCGCATCTTTCACAATACCTGTCACCTTATTTTGTTCTTGCTGTATTCCTTGCACAATCTCAGTAGAAAGAATGATTTTCTTTTCAAGCACTGAATACTTCACATTCGTTCCTGCGAAAATCTGATCCAATATCTTGAAGATATTATTGTTGTTTGCCGAAACTGATACAATACGTTTCAGATCTACGTGTTTATTGTTGAAGAAGAAATCAAACCCCGATTCTTTTTTCAGCTTTTCCAACACAGTGCCAACTGTTTCATTACGCACTTCAAGACTGATCATGGTCTTTTGCGCATACGACTCTGCCGCATAAGTCATACTTAGCGAACAGATTAAAAAGAGTACACTCAGTTTCATAGGTAATGGAGTTTTATTTAAGATTAACCTACACGACTTTATCATCCATAATAATTGGACGCTAAAATAAATTTTCATAATTTTGTAATTGAGATAAAGTGAATAAAATGTTGTCTTTGCTTGTCGCCAAACAAGCATGGAAAGATGATTTTTTCATACGGGGTGATACGCCAATATCCTCCCGTATGTTTTTGTTTAGGGAGCCTGTTGTCTGTTCATTTTTCTAGTATTTAAATTAAGGGTTAAACGTATATTAGTACACTTCTATTTTCAGCTTTTCCGTCTTTATATCTGCACTGTCAATGTAACGCCAGCGTATGTGGGAAGAAATCCGGAAATATTCCATAATACGCTCTAGACGCTGATGGGTGAATGTTCCTGTGAACGAACAGCCTTTCAGCCCCTTGTTGGACAATACGAATTCCACATTGAACCGCTTTCCAAGCATGTGCAGCACTTCATCCAGCGGAGTGTCATTAAAGATAAGCTTGCCGTCTTTCCATGAAATCTCCGATTCGCCCGAGGTAGCGTAGCACTTGATATCTCCGGTTTGTGGAGAATAAACCAGCTTCTGTCTGGGGGAGAGCATACTCTTTTGAAATTTTCCTTTGCTATTCTTATAAATAAACCCTACGCTGCCTTCGATAAGCGTGGTGGAAATGGGAGTTTCATTACCGTATGCTTCCACATTAAAACTTGTTCCGTACACTTCCACCTGCGAATGGTGAGGGGTGGAAACGATGAATCGTTTCCGGGGATGTTGGGTCACATCGAAATAAGCTTCACCGTTTAATTCCACTTGGCGTACATCGCCGGCAAAAAAGGTGGGATAGCGGAGGGAGGATTCCGAATTGAGGTGAACTACCGTGCTGTCCGGTAACAGGACGGAGGTAGTCATGCCTGCATTGGTTTTTATTTCCACCATCTGAGCGGTGACTACCGGCTGCTGTCTGTCCGGATACAGAGCCAATACACCTATCAGGAGGGGAACGGACAGGATGGCCGCAATGCGTTGTGTCCATCCCCACCAGGACAGGTTTCTAACTTTTGTTCTGCTTTTTACCTTGTCTAATGCCTTTTCCGTATCTATCTTCTTTGTGATGTGCTGTGTGTCTACAGCCAGATAGAGCGTATTCAGCTGCTTGGCTATACGCAAATGCTCCTCATCGGCATTCAGCCAGGCTTCTATCTGTTCGTTCTCCGGCGGAGTGGTGTTTCCTTCGAAATACTTGGTCAACAAAGTTTCTATATCGGTATGGTTTTCCATGAATTATACTTTAATGTTTTCCTTTATATTATTAAGACAAGCGAGAATGAAAGGTATCTAAACGAAAAATGCTTTTTTTTAAAAAAAAGTTTTTTCCGATAAAAACAACTATCTTTGTACACAAGGAAAACAGTTATTATACTATGAATCATACCGTGGAAGACTTGTCTTTGTTTAATGCTCTCCGACAGGGGGATGGTAATTCTTTTGACCATTTATTCAGAAGGTACTATCCTCTGCTGTGTGCCTATGCTCACCGCTTGGTGTCGCTGGAAGATGCCGAAGAGATTGTTCAGGAGGTGATGTTATGGCTGTGGGAGAATCGTGGGGATTTGATAATCGAGTCTTCATTGAATCAGTATTTGTTCAAAATGACTTATCGGAGGGTCTTGAACCACTTGACGCGGGAACAGGTGAAAACCAAGGCGGAAGCTGCCTTTTATGAGCGGACACAGGCGGCATTGTGTGAAGTGGACTATGGTCGTTTTGAGGAATTGGACCGGAAAATAAAAGAGGCGATGGCTGCTCTTCCCGACAGTTATCGGGAAGCCTTTGTGATGCATCGCTTTAAGGAACTGAGTTATAAAGAAATTGCTGAAGTGCTGGATGTGTCGCCACAGACGGTGGCTTACCGCATCCAGCAGGCATTGAAGCTGCTTCGTGTTTCCTTAAAGGATTACTTGCCCATGCTGGTATGGCTGGTGGGCTGAAAAGTACCTCTCCCTGAGTTTCCCTTGTTTTTTCCTTCAAATCCTTCAGCCCCTTCGCAAACGCCCGTCAATAAAGAAAAGCGGCTGAAGGATTTCCTCCCGGAATTCCTTCAGCCTAGTGTAGAAGTTTCAGCTCTTTATGGTTTGAGCTTCGTTTGTAGAAGTTTTCTATTATATTGTTTCGTTGTATATTTACTTTATTGTCAGGTCCGTGTCGTTTGTTGCCGATACGTTTTCCGTTTCGTTCTCCGGTTCGGGCAATTTCTCTTTTCCGTAGAATCCCGGCATCGGTTCATAGATGGGGTTGCGCGGAATGGAGATATTGCGCAGTTTTTTATCTTTCGCCAACTGAGCGATATAACGTCCCGCGGTAGCTCGTGTCAGTCCGCATAACGATTCAAACTTCCGGCGTGTCAGCACGCTGTTTGTCAGGAAGTATTCTGTCAGTGCTTCGTCTATACTCTCTTTGGTTACCGGCATGGAGTGCGGCTTGTATTTCGAACGCTCGGTCTTGACGTCGCTCAACTGATGCTTCAGGTATTTGTCCGCACGGAATGTCACCGATTTGAATTTCACCTTGTTGGCACGTGTGGAGCTTGGTGTCCGTGTCTCGGGGCAGGTAAGCGATATATGGAAATATCCCTATCCCTTCGATATGTACCCGGGCACCGTCCTTCAAGTAGTAGGCCAGTTTCTCGCTGAGCGAGATAATGGTTGCCTTGATGTCCGCCACGGTGAGCGAGGAGCCGTACTGTATTTCCCGCGCCAGATAGTCGGTGTTGATGCGCTGCCAGTTTACTACACGGGCGTGATAGCGCTTCTTGCGCGTACCTATCGTATTGGGTGATTCATAAAATTCAAATTTGATAGCCATTCGCTTATTTGTTTTTATCCGGTTGTTTATGCTTTCTTGTACGGAAGAGTTTGCTGCAACTTCCTTTCAAGTTAATCGTTTCACTTTGAGTGATGAAATAATATCACTAGAGTGATGAAGTTGTATCACTCAGGTGATGAAACTTCATCATTCCAGTGAAACGATTAACTTGACGGTGCAAAAGTATGAAATAGTCTTGATAAAAACGAATAATTTCCCAGTTATTTTCGCTTAGTCACTTTTTTGCGGTAGTGTGGGGTAAATGCTTGTAAAAGGGCATTTTGAGTGTTATCTTTGTGATATTACACAACCCCAAATAATGAAAAAGGATGAAAAAATTAGTGGAAAATTTACTGAGTTGGTGCAAAAAGAGTATGAAAATGAGGAGATGCGTGGGAAAAAGCACGGCTCCGGTTACCGGGCAGTCGGTGGGGCAAACCGGAAATGCGGAAGGGGTGTTGCCTTCAACGGCTACGGAAACGGTGGGATGAAATTGTTCTCCCAGCGGCTGTCGAAACAGCTGGCATGGTAGAAACTATCGATGAAAAGGCGGCTCTGGCAAATCGGGGCGCAAGAAAGCCGGAGAATATGCTGGAGGCCTTGCAACGCTTCTTGACCACACGCTATGATTTCCGTTACACCTTCTCACCGAACAGACGGAGTATCGTGGGAAAGAGATGCCGGATGAAGAGTATGCCATGGTGGCTCAACGTGATTTGAATACATTCTGCCTGGAGGCGCGTACCGGTGGCATCAACTGCTGGGATAAGGATGTGAGCCGTCTGCTCCATTCCAGAAAGGTGGAAAACTATCATCCTTTTCTGCATTATATGAGCCACTTGCCTCAATGGGACGGGGTGGATCGTGTTACTCCGCTGGCCGTGCGTATATCGCGTAAAGCCGATGTGGGTGAAAGGGTTTCACCGTTGGATGCTGGGTGTTGCCGCCCAATGGCTGGGGCAGGCGCAGGATTGCGCCAATGCGGTGGCGCCTATGTTGGTGAGCCGTGAGCAGGGGAAGCGCAAGTCTTCTTTTTGCAAGATTTTGATGCCCAAGGAACTTACACCTTATTATATAGATAAGTTCGACCTGACGAGCGAGAGTGGATGTGAACAGAAACTTTCGCTTTTCGGACTGATCAATATGGATGAGTTCGATAAGTACCGTGCCGGACAGATGCCTGCTTTGAAGAATCTGATGCAGATGACCACACTAACTTTCCGCAGGGCACATCGTCCGGCATTCAGTCATCTGCCCTCGTATCGCCTCTTTCATCGGTACGTCCAATATGACGGACTTGCTGACTGATCCCACAGGAAGCCGCCGTTTTCTTTGTGCGGAAGTGGATGATAAGATTGACTGCACACCGCCCGATCATGCGCAATTGTTCGCTCAGTTGAAAGCGGAGTTGGTCGGGGGAGAGCGTTACTGGTTCTCGGAAGAGGAAGAGAAGGAGATACAGCATAGCAATCGGAATTTTTATAAAATGCCTGCCGAGCAGGAACTGTTTTTGCGTTGTTTCCGGATGCCGCAAAAAGGGGAGCTGTCCAAGCCCTATACCACGACGGATTTGTTCAATTATTTGCAGAAGCATTATCCGGCAGCCATGCGCGGGGTGACTCCGAATCGGTTGGGCAGGATGATGGTTGCATTAGGAATACAACGCATTCATACCGAGTATGGCAATGTGTACCGGCTGGTGAAGCTGAAGGATTCTTCCGCGGCCTGAAAGCTTTTTCCCGGTGTGATCCTTCAGCCGGAACGCCCTCCGGCAAAGGGTTTGCGGGAGGGCTGAAGCTTTTGAAGGATTTTTCAGGGGGAATCGCATAAGCGAAATAAATGAAAAAGATTGCTTGGCGATTTGTTTGTTCGACTTTTTTAGTGGTGGCGTTTTTATCTATAAAAACACGAGAAGTGACAGTTTACATATTTATTGCATTGTTTCTTCTTGGGATTGTCCGGAAACGAGATGCTCCAAGTATCATGCTGCTCCGGGAGATACTTTGCAGTTGAAAGTTTCCTTCCGGTCGGACAGCATAGGGGTGTTTGTCCGTGAACTCATATCTATGGCAACTTTCCCTCTTTTGCCACTTTGGTCTGACGGTGGAGGGCGATTGCATATAAGGCAAGCTCATAGCATATAAGAGAAAGAATTAACAGGATAATTTTGTTTTTATCGAAGGTTTATTGCTAACTTTGCTCTACCATCGTAATATGGATGAAAAGCACAACCGATATACAAATGAGCAAAATGCCTGGAAATTCTTTTAATGATATCTATACCTCTTATTATAAGAAGTCTTTTTTCTTTGCCAAATCATACGTTCATAATGATTTGGCGGCAGAAGATATTGCCTCCGAGGCATTAATAAAGTTGTGGGAAAAGTTGAAGGCCGAGCCTGTTGAAGAGAAATATATCTTACCGTTGTTACTGACAATTTTGAAGAACAAGGCTTTGGACTATCTAAAGCACGAGGAGGTAAAACGCAGTGCTTTTGAAGTGATGGCCGACTGGCAACAACAGGAATTGTCTATTCGTATGTCTGCCTTGGAAGCGTGCAATCCTGATGAGATTTTTTCGGAAGAAGTGGAAAAAATCATCAGTGCTACTTTAAGCACCTTGTCGGAACAGACGCGACGGGCGTTTATTTTGAGCCGTTTTGAAAATAAATCTAATAAAGAGATTGCCGAAGAGATGGAAATCTCTATAAAGGGGGTGGAATATCATATATCAAAAGCATTGAAAGTACTGCGGGTGACTTTAAAAGATTATCTTCCTTTATTTTATTTCTTCTTTTATTATTAAGCCTGACCGGATGGGGATACGGATGTTTTTGAGGACAAAAACGATTTTTATATATTTTTCTTCATTTTCTTTTAGGGTAATTTCTTCTTGAGTCGTTTCTAATAAAACAGCATAGAATATGAATCCTGAATTATTGCAAAAATATATAGCCGGAAATGCTACTGAAGTCGAAAAGCAGCGTGTGACCGGATGGATACAGGAAAATCCTGAGAATATGCGTGAATATATGGCACAACGGAAGTTGCATGACATGGCATTGTGGCGTACGGAACCTGTGGCGGAGGAGAATAGCCGGGAAAGGAAACATTTCTCGTTACGCGGAATATGTATGGAAGCTGCCAAGATAGCAGCGGTATTGGCGATCGTCTTGTTGGGTACACATTATTGGACAGGAAAACATCAGGTACCGGAAGACAAAACATGGCAGTCCATTTATGTGCCGGCGGGCCAACGGGCGGAATTGATGTTGGCGGATGGTACGAAAGTCTGGTTGAACTCACGCAGTACCTTGACTTTCCCGGGAAGTTTCAAAGGGGATATCCGAAATGTGAAATTGGATGGTGAGGGTTACTTTGCGGTGACAAAGAATGTGGAACAGCCTTTTATTGTAGAGACGAACAAATGTAATGTGAAGGTGCTGGGTACAGAGTTCAATGTAATGGCTTATGCAGCGGATAGCGTATGGGAAACTTCTTTGTTGGAAGGTGCTGTCGAAATTTTAGTGCCCGGTTCGAATAACAGTGGAATGAGGCTGGAACCGAACACGATGGCCAGCTTGAAAGGCAACAGACTGGTAAAAGGACGCATCAAGGAGGCCGATTATTTTTTGTGGCGTGAGGGCTTGCTTTGTTTTAATGATATATCCGTACGTGATATGATAGAGAAACTGAAACTGTATTATGGGGTGGATATTGTGGTAAATAATACCCGGATTTTAAAGAACCGTTATACAGGTAAATTCCGCACGAAAGATGGGGTGGAACACGTACTGAAAGTTTTGAGACTCAATAATAAGTTTACTTATACAAAGGATGATGAGACGAATGTGATAACAATTAATTAACCCTTAAAAGAGAATATGCCTATGAAATAACACACATGGTCTAAAAAGGAAATGGGATAGTGCTGCAACACCATCCCATGGAAACGTCAATTACGTATTGACAATTTTTTTCTCAAATAATCTTAAGTTGAACCTAAAATTAGTAATGCAAATATATGAAAAATATTTTGTATCAGGAATCTATTGTAGAAATTAAACATTTATTCCGTATGATGAGAAACACACTCTTAGCCCTGTTTGTCTTTGCCGGAACAGCTTTTGCCACTGAGTCTTATTCTCAGACAATGAAGGTGACTGTTGTGGCGGATAACATGTCAACAGGCAAGGTAATCAGTGAAATAGAAAAACAGACAGATTATCTGTTTGTATATAATGTAAACGAGGTGAATCTGAAGCGCAATGTGAAGGTGAATGCGCAAAATAAATCTGTAGCCGAAGTGTTGAATAAGGTTTTTGAAGGTACTGATATTTATTATGCCATGGAGGGTAAGAATATCATGCTGATGAGCAAGGCGAAAAATGGGGAAGTTGCCCAACAGGCAAATAAGGTGACAGGTATTGTGAAAGATACGAATGGCGAGCCGATAATCGGTGCCAATGTCACGGTGAAAGGTCAGTCAATAGGTACGATAACAGATATAGATGGGCGGTTTGTGTTGGATGCCCCGAAAGATGCCGTTTTACAGATTACGTATATTGGGTATGTTTCTCAAGAAGTGAAAGTTTCTGGAAAGAAAGAATTTACCATCGTATTGAAAGAAGACACCAAGACCTTGGACGAAGTGGTCGTTGTTGGATTCGGCACACAAAAGAAGAGTGATTTAGTAGATGCTATTAGTATGGCTACAGCTAAAGAACTTGAAGCACGTCCTGTTAGTAGTGCTTTAGAAGCTTTGCAAGGTTTGGTACCTGGATTAAACATCTCAATAGCCTCAGGGCAAGTTCTGGATGAAAGTACCAATATATCAGTGCGTGGAACTGGTACAATAGGGAAAGGGTCTAATGGTAGTCCACTAATTTTAATTGACGGAATGGAAGGTGATATTACAACTATTAATCCACAGGATATTGAGAATGTAACAGTACTGAAAGATGCAGCTTCTTCTTCTATTTATGGCGCACGAGCACCTTTTGGAGTGATTATGGTGACAACGAAAAGTGGAACGGAAGGTAAAACGACTGTAAATTATAATAATAGTTTTCGGTTAGGATCTCCTATAAATTTACCGAGTATGATGGATTCATACTCATTTGCCAATTTATATAATGAAGCAACAATAAATGGTGGTGGAAAGCAATACTTTTCAGATGAACAAATGCAGAAAATGCTTGATTTCCAATCTGGAAAAATCACTTATAGTTTGGAACCTGATTCTGGTAATCCTAATATTTGGGGAGGTCCTTCCATGTATGGATTTGCTAACACCGATTGGTATAAAGAAGTTTATAAGGATAAAAACATATTTTCGCATGAACACAATTTAAGTGCAAGCGGTGGAGGGAAAAAGATGAATTACTACATTTCAGCTAATTATCTGAATCAAAACGGATTATTACGTATTACCAATGATGGAAAAGAACGTTATACATTAAATGGAAAAATTAATGCATTTTTAACTGATTGGTTAAAAATAAAATTCAATTCACGTTTTGCACGTACTGAGTCTTTTGGCCCCAGTGCCCAACAAGGAACGACTATTGGTATGAGTTGGCCTAATGCACCGGTATATGATCCTTTAGGCCATCCATCAGGAACCATAGCTTTAGGACTGGTAGATAGCGAAGGTGGAGAAAGCAGAATAACAAAAGACCAACATTATTATCAATTAGGATTAACTTTTGAGCCCATCAAAAATTGGATTACAAACGTGGAGTTGAATTATAGCATTTTACAATATAACAAAAAAAAGGCTGAAATTGCTTGTTACGAATATGACGTACACAACCAACCTATAAAATCAGGTCAATATTCAAAATTGGAACAAAAGCAAAGGAAAGAAGACTATTTAAACTTGAATATTTATAGTGAGTATTCCTATTCGTTTAATAATGCTCACAATCTGAAATTGATGGGCGGTTTTCAGATGGAAGAAATGAAAGAACAATCTCTGAAAGTACAGAAAGCCGGTTTGTTAATAGACGAACTGCCAGAATTTGATTTATCAACAGGTGTTGATGGTAATGGCGAAGTACAAATGCCATCTATCAGTGGCAATTCCCAAAGGTGGGCAACTGTAGGTTTCTTTGGACGCTTAAACTACGATTATAAAGGAAAATATTTAATAAAAATAAGTACTCGCTATGATGGAAGTTCTCGTTTCCGTCGTGAAAATCGTTGGGTACTTTCTCCTTCTTTTTCAGCAGGATGGAATGTGGCTAGAGAAAACTTCTGGAACAATTTGCAAGATAAAATCAACACCTTCAAATTACGTATATCCTATGGATCTTTAGCAAATCAAAATACATCTGATTGGTATCCAACTTATCGTTTAATGGAATTAGGTTTAAGCAATGGTGGCTGGTTACAAGATGGAACCAAGCCCAATACAGCTACAATTGGTGGATTAATATCTTCAACATTAACTTGGGAGAAAGTCAAGTCATGGAACGCAGGATTTGATTTAGGTATGTTTAACAATCGTTTTAACGCAAGTTTTGACACTTTTGTTCGTTACACAAAAGATATGGTAGGTCCGGCAATTTTGTTACCTTCAACTTTAGGAACCTCTGTTCCTAATGCCAACAATTGTGATTTGCGCACAAAAGGATGGGAATTATCTGTTACCTGGAGAGACCATTTAAATAATGGCTTGAATTATGGTATTACTTTAAATTTATCTGATCAAATAACAATTATTGATAAATATCCGGGAAATGATGGTCACAAAATTTCAGTAGGAAACAACAGCTCTTTTATTGAAGGACGTAGAATCGGAGAAATTTGGGGATATGAAACTATCGGTATTGCAAAATCTCAGGCAGAAATGGATGCGCATTTAGCTTCACTACCTAATGGTGGTCAAAGGACTTTGGCTGCAGAATGGAAAGCCGGGGATATTATGTATAAAGATTTAAATGGAGATGGTAAAATCAGTTCAGGTGCGGGAACATTAGAAGATCATGGTGATTTAAAATATTTAGGTGACAACCAATCGCATTATTTATTTGGTATAGATATTAATGCCGATTGGAAAGGATTCGACTTTCGTTGCTTTTTCCAAGGTGTATTGAAACATAACGTATGGCAAAGTGATGGTTATTTTTGGGGTGCCTATAATAATGTGTGGAAATCATATGGTATGAAAGAACATGCAGATTATTTTCGTGATGCTCCCGTGGGACTTCCCGGTCAAGAACTACCAGCAAATCTGAATTCATATTACCCACGTCCTATTTTTGGTTCAGATAATAAACGTAACCAACAATGTCAAAGCCGTTATTTATTAAATGCTTCTTATATCCGTCTAAAAAATCTTCAATTAGGATATACTTTACCTAATACCTGGGTTAGCAAATTAGGTATTGATAAATGCCGTGTATTTGTTTCAGGAGAAAATTTATGGACTGGTACCTCATTAAGCGATTTATTTGATCCAGAAACTGTAACGACAGGTAGTGGTAATGCCTATCCTTTGTCAAAGACATGGTCATTTGGCTTAAGTTTAACTCTTTAAAATGTAATAAGATGAAAAAAAATACTTTATACACAATATTGCTTACATTTGTTTTAGGATGGGGAGCAACTTCATGTAATGATTTCTTGGACAGTGAACCCTTGTCTAAGATCTCTCCAGAACAATATTTTACCGATGCTTCGCATTTACAAGCTTATGCCGATAAACTCTACTCTGACATATTACCTTCACATGGTAAAGGAATGGGGCTATTTAGCGATGCGGGTACAGACAATCAAGTAGCTCGCAGTGCAGAAGATCGCTATGGAACAGGATACTGGAGAGTTCCTAATGAAGATGATGACAATTGGAATTTCAGTAGAATATATAAAATTAATTTCTTTTTCGACCAAGTGCTTCCTAAATTCGGAGAGAATCTGGATGGAACTCAAAATACAATAACCGGTACATTAGAAGATATCCAACATTACATTGGTGAGATGTATTTTTTACGTGCCAGTGAATATTTTAAAGCATATCAGAAATTCGGTGATTTTCCAATAATAACTCGTCCCTTAAATGATAATAAAGAGGAACTTGTAGAGGCTAATAAAAGAAGTCCGCGCAATGAGGTCGCTAGGTTTATTTTGTCCGATTTAGATAAAGCGGCAGCACTATTGGAACATAAAATGATGAAAACGACTCGAATTAATAAAGATGTTGCCTTATTACTAAAATCTCGCGTTGCTTTATTTGAAGGTACTTGGCTAAAATATTTTAAAGGAAGTGCTTTCGTTCCACAAGGTACAAATTGGCCGGGAGCATCTAAAGAATATAATGCGAACTACCAATACCCTTTGGGAAATATTGATGAAGAGATCACTTGGTTTTTAGAGCAGGCTATGAAAGCGTCTTATGAAGTAGCAGAAAAATATAAGGGGAAATTAACACAGAACACCGGACGACTACAACAAGATGCAAATGAGCCCATAAATCCATATTACGAAATGTTTGCCCAAGAAGACTTGTCCGCAGTGCCCGAAGTTTTGCTTTGGCGTCAATATTCTCAAGCTTTGTCTGGACATAACACATGCCTGAATGCAGCAATGGCCAATGCAAGTATTGGAGTAACAAGAGGATTTGTACAAAACTTCTTAATGAATGACGGTCGTCCTGTCTATGCGCATACTTCATCATATGCAGAAGCAGGTGGTGACTATAAAGGAGATCAAAATATTGCCGATGTTCGTACTAATCGTGATAACCGTTTGACCTTATTTTTAAAGGAACCGAATCAAAAAAATGTACTCTATTTTGAATACACTCAAACTTCTGGTGGTTGGGAAGTAGAACCACTTCCACAAATATTAAATAATGACGGGTTAAGACATGCCACCACAGGTTATCTCTTTAGAAAAGGAGCTTCCTTTCATAACTCTATGCGAGTAGACAGTAAAAACAGTACAGCATGTCCCAGCTATAGGGCTACCGAAGCATTATTGAATTATATGGAAGCCAGCTATGAGCATACCGGAATTTTAGATGCTTCCGCTCGCGAATATTGGATGCTTCTTAGACAACGAGCTTATATCAACGGACCGTTGGAAAATACAATCAACAATACCATTATGGAAAAAGAAGCAGAAAATGATTGGGCTGCTTACTCTGGAGGGAAATTAATAGATGCTACGTTATACAATATACGTCGTGAACGTCGATGTGAATTCTTAAGCGAAGGATTACGTTACATGGATCTTTGTCGCTGGCGTTCTATGGATCAATGGTTAACTAAAAAATATCTAGTGGAAGGTTTCCATTTATGGAATACTCCAATGGAAAATTACTACATAGACGCTCAAACCGGAAAATCCGAATTAGTTGCTGACCGGTCTGATAAAGCTAATGTTTCCCCTCAATCTATCAGTGAATACCTTTGTCCTTTTGAAATAAGTAACGAACAAAAAGGAGCTGGGGGATTAGTATGGCACAAGGCGCATTATTTATATCCGTTACCTATTGATCAATTCCAGTTAACGGCTCCTGACAATCAAACTATTTCAGATTCTCCGTTATATCAGAATCCATATTGGCCTGCCGTTCCAGATGAAGGAGCAGAACAATAACATAAGATTATCACAATAAAAATAACAAAAAGGGATTACTCGAAAAGTTTATCCCTTTTTATTTGAATTTAAAAATAAAATGAAGAAAATATTTCTATTATTGGTGTTAGCGTCATTTTGGGCGAACGTTGTGGCTGGTACTTCTATAAAAACTTTGATGGACATGCCACATTTTTATCCTGTTAGAGAACGATTGTTCACGCAATCTCTGAATGGTACATGGAAAATAAAAATAATTAAAGGACTGGAAATTCCTACAGATTATCATCGTTGGAAAGATAATGATTATGATGACAAGAAATGGGATAATATTATAGTACCAGGTAATTGGGAAACACAAGGCTTAAAATTTCCTGAATATGGAAAAGACTTAGAACCATATACCGGACTGTATCGTACTACCTTTAAATACAATCCTACATGGGAAAAAAAGCATGTTATTTTACGATTTGATGGTATTTATTATGGATACAAATGCTTCATTAACGGCAACAAGGTTGGAGAATGGGGAAGTGCCACGAACTTATGCCAGTTCAATATAACCCCTTTTCTCCACAAAAATAAAGAGAATGTACTTTGTGTGCAGGTAAACACCCGCCCAATGGGCTGGTTATTTGATACAAATGACTGTTGGTCTTTGGGGGGAATAACGCGAGATGTCGAACTTTTCACTTTAGATGATGTCTATTTGGAAGATGTAACGTTTACTTCAAACATTACACCAAACTTAGATGCACTTATCCATATTCGCGTCAATACAGGACGCTTTAAACAAGAAAATAATGACTATAAACTAAATGTCTCTTTAACAGATACACAAAATAATCATGTGCTTAACTTTAGCCAAAATATAAAAAAGGACAGTTCGGTATTTAACTTTAGAGGAGAGATTAAAAATCCCCAATTATGGACTGCTGAAACACCAAATCTTTATAGACTAGAGGTTTGTGTAGTCGATGCAAAAGGATATGTTGTTCAAAGGTCGAATGAAAATGTGGGAATTAGAGACATTCATATAGACGGGTTTAATCTAAAAATAAATCATAAACCTGTACTTTTAAGAGGAGTTTGTTTAAATGAAATTGATCCCAAATTGGGTCGGGCATTGACCTATAAAGAACGTCGTCAGCAATTAGAGATGATAAAAGCTGCTAATATTAATTTTATTCGTACTGCGCATTATCCATTTAACCATGAATTTTACGAATTGTGTGACGAAATGGGTTTTTATGTATGTAATGAAATACCATTTGGTTCTCGTGGTGCAGCATATCTTAAACAAGAAGAATATCTCCCAAACCTAAAAGCTAGAGCAGATGCAACTTTAAGGCGTGATAAGAACCATCCTTCAGTCATTATTTGGTCATTAGGTAATGAAAATCCTTATACTCCTATTGTTGAGGAACTTCTAAAGTTCGTAAAAGAAAAAGATCCAAGCCGTCCACGCGGATTACCGCAAAAGGTCAGCGACTTCATGAATTTTGCGAGCAATCCAAGTGAAAATGTGGATGTTATAATGGGACATTATTTAAGTGATACCCGCATTGACCAAGCTATTAAAATGACAAAAAAGCCTATAATACATACAGAATATGCCCATTCATTAGGTCTTGCATTCGGTGACTTTGAAGCTAAATATGATAGAATATTGCGCGAAGAAAAAGTAATTGGAGGATCAATATGGTGTTGGAGCGATCAAACCATTATGACTTTAGGAGATACACAAAAGAATCACATTCTAAAAAGTGTATGGGCAGATTCCCTTCGATTTATAGACAGTTATGGAAGATCAGAAGTTCCTGAAGGAAAATCAGAAATTTGGAAAGAGGCAGCTGATGGAATTGTTTACGGTGACGGCTATCCACAGGAGGATTATTTTCAAGTACGAAAGGTATATTCTCCGATTGTTGTCAAGACAAAAAAATTAAACGGGAAATTGGGGGTTGCCAATGACTTTAACATCGAAGTAGAAAATCGCTTTGATTTTATATCTTTAAATGGATATAAAATCAAATGGAAAATTTGCAATGTGAAGAAAATTGTAGAACGGGGAGAGGTATGGCTTCACATCCCTCCTAGAAAATATGCCACAATTCCTCTTAGAAGTACATTACCGGACTCTGTAGACTTTAATGACTTGATGCTATGTCTAGAAATTACTGATTCATTTGAAAAAGCTGTATATGAAAAGAATATACCTATTCTTTTAGATAATAAGAAAGATTATTATTCATTTATAAAATCATTACCTCGGGCTCAACTAATACAATCTGAGATTTCTAAGACTAAGGCTTATATTCAAACAGAAAATTCATCCTTTTCAATTTCAAATAAAGGAATAGTAACAATAACAGATAGTAAAAGAAAAGTAATAATCAAAAGTCCCTTATTTCTTCGGGTGGGAAGGCCTCTCACGATAACCCTTGATTACTTGACCCAAAAAGATAAGTATTTTTGGGAACCATATATTTTAGAACCAATTGTAGAGAAATTTAAAGGAAGAAAAACTCAAAATGGTATACAAGTAAAACTTTATTGTCGTTGGCACCGAAACGGACAAAAAAAACAATATGTGTCTGGCATAGTAAATATATCTGTATCAGATAATGGAGTAATACAATCGGATTATTGTTTAACTCCATCCAGCGGTGCCGACGGTTATTTTCTGGAATGCGGGCTTACATTAAAATTAGATTCTATTTTTGACACGTTCCGTTGGCTCGGTGAAGGCCCCTTTACATATACTCCAGGTAAGACAATGTATAATAAACGTAATTGTTGGGCACTTCATAAAAATGACCTTCGCTTTATTGGTAATCGTGGGCTTGTAGATATAGCAGTAGCAACAGATAAGCAAAGAGGAATTGGTTTATGGAGTGACAATGGCAATATTGGAGTGGAAAATATAAATGGATCTATCTATATTTCTCAAAATGCAATTGTTACCGGATATGGTTCCAAATTCACAGCTCCCCAAAAAAGAAAGACAATGGATAATTTAAAAGAAATAAAGGGTACATTACTATTATTTATTGACGATCCTATGTATCCGATATCCTTTTGGGAATCCATATTTAAGCCATATCAAACGATTGTTCCTGAACAACCTTATATGAAATCATATGGTTGGTAGAAATATGCTATGAGTTATAATACAAAACCGAGACTTTATAACTTTTGTATCAACAGTCATAGCTGCATGTTAGTTATTATTCTTCAAAAACAAAAAAATAAAAGAACATGATGAAATATTTACTATTCTTGTTGTTCCTCTTATTGAAAGCAGGAACAGCCACAGCTCAAAACAATTTAGTAGTCAACGGTATTCCATGGTTTGATGACAAGGGAAATATTGTCAATGCACATGGCGCTTGTATTGTGGAAGAAAACGGAAGATATTATCTTTTCGGAGAATGGAAATCGGACAAAAGTAACGCTTTCCCCGGCTTCTCATGTTATTCTTCGGATGATCTTGTAAACTGGAAATTCGAGAACATTGTCCTTAGAGTCCAACCCGAAGGCATCCTTGGCCCCAATCGCGTAGGTGAGCGTGTAAAAGTGATGAAATGCCCTAAGACGGGCGAGTATATCATGCTGATGCATGCCGATGATATGGGATACAAGGACCCTTATATCGGTTTAGCCACCTGCAAAACGATTGCAGGTGACTATCAGTTGCAGGGACCGTTACTCTATAAGGGACAACCTGTAAAACGCTGGGATATGGGAACCTTTCAGGACACCGATGGAAAAGGATATTTACTGATTCATCATGGCCCTGTTTATCGGTTAAGCGATGATTACCGTTCGATAGAGGCTGAAGTGGCCCACATTAAAGGCATGGGCGAATCACCGGCCATGTTCAAAAAGAACGGTGTCTATTTCATGCTTACCTCAAACCTGACCAGTTGGGAGAAAAATGACAACTTCTATTTTACGGCTCCCCAGATAGAAGGTCCTTGGACGAAACAAGGGCTGTTCTGCCCGGAAGGCAAGCTGACCTACAATTCGCAAAGTACATTTGTATTCCCGTTGAAATGCGGTAATGATACCATACCTATGTTTATGGGAGATCGTTGGTCTTATCCGCATCAGGCCTCAGCCGCCACATATGTATGGATGCCTTTACAAGTGGATGGAACAAAAATATCCATCCCTGAATATTGGCAGGCATGGGACATCAGGAAGCTAAAACCGGCAGACGCTCTGAACAAAGGGAAAAAGTTGTACGGGGCATGGAAGTCCAATCAAAAAGGAGACGTGTTGGAGATAGCGTTCAGAGGAACTCATGCCGCTATTGTTGGAGAAACAAACCCTCATGGCGGGTACGCCAAAGTAAGTGTATTAAATGCGGAGAAAGGATACTGTATATTCTTCATTGGTGGATTTCTACAGCAAGTATCCGGAAAAAGCAATTCGAATTATAACACCGAAAATGCCGGAGGCAAAGTTATACCTTACAGGTTGAGAGTAACAGGGGTACGGCCGGTATGGACAGACAAGACAAAAACAATCTATGGAAGTGACGACACTTTCGTAACGATAGACAATGTCTATCACTTTTGAGCTATTCCATATCTTATGCAAAAGGGCTGAGATACAGAATTAACCATGCAAAAGACAGAAGAAATGTAACACTGGAAAATTTGAAGTATAATAATTGCTAATATATTAAATAACGATGAGAAATATTATAATAACGCGCAGTTTCATATTTCTAAACAGAAAAATAAAAAGATTACTTTTACTGTTAGTTACTATTTTTTTGTGTGCAAGAATGATGGGAGAAACGATTATTCCGGATTCCATTTCCAATCCCATTCGCACGGGATTCCATCCAGATCCTTCCATCTGCCGGGTAGGAGAAGATTATTATTTAGTCACTTCATCATTCACATGGTTTCCCGGACTTCCTATTTATCACAGCCGTGACCTGACTAACTGGTCGCTTATCGGTCATGCATTAACCAATCCCAAGGCTATCGACTTTAACGGTATGACGGATAATGACGGCATCTGGGCCCCCACTTTGCGTTATCATAATGGAACATTCTATCTTATCACCACAGCTCATGGCTGTGGTGGCAATTTCTACATGACAGCCAAGAATCCGGCCGGTCCCTGGTCGGATCCGGTGTGGCTGAAAGATGCTCCCGGCATTGACCCTTCTCTTTTTTTTGATGAGGACGGACGCTGTTATTATACAGGCAATCGCTGGGATTTTAAGAGCGCATGGCCTGCCCAGTGTGCCGTATGGATGCAGGAGCTGGACCTCCAAAAAAGATGTCTGGTCGGAGAACGAAAAACATTGGCCTATGGCCATGCGGCTAATGCAAAGTACGCCGAAGGGCCTCATTTATACAAAATAGAGGACCACTATCTATTGTTGATGGCTGAAGGAGGATCGGATTATAACCATGCTGTTACCGCCCTCACTGCTAAATCCCTCTGGGGACCGTATGTACCTTGTACCGTCAATCCCGTATTGACACACCGCCATCTTGGCAAGGACTACCCTGTGCAGTCTCTCGGACATGCCGATCTGGTACAGACACCGACCGGAGATTGGTATGCTGTGTTTCTCGGTAAACGAATTGTGGAAGGAGGACTGGTGCCTTTAGGACGCGAAACCTTTCTTTGTGAGGTGAGTTTTCAAAACGGTGAACCTATCTTCAATCCCGGCATTGGTGTTATCGGAAACCGGTTGAAACGTCCACCTTTACCATGGACGCCGGTGTCGAAGACAGATAAACAGAATGATTTTGAAAGTTCTGCTTTATCACCGGAATGGGCTACAATGCGTATCCCTGAGCAACCTTTCCATCATTTTGCCGATGGCAACTTGTTTTTGTCTCTCCGACCTGAGATGGCAGACAGTCTGGTATGTCCCTCCATGCTTCTGCGCCGTGTACATTCCCATAATTTTTCTGCCACCACGACAATGAGTTTCTCCACCCGTCGGGCGAACGAATGGGCGGGCTTGGTTCTGTATCGTACAGCTAAAGGCTATTATTCATTACTGAAAGGAAAGAATGAAATCCGTTTGATAAAAGTACTTCTAGGCAAAAAAACAATAATTGCGACACTGCCTTGGAAGGAAAAATCTGTCATATTACGCTTGGTCGCCAAAGGAGCTACATTAACATTCTATGCCAGTTTGTCAAATGATATGCTTTATCAAGTGGGAGAGGTACAAAGTGTAGATGCTGTGTCGGATAATAAGGTCAACCGCTTTAATGGTACGGGAGTCGGAATATATGCGACATCCTATGCTCAAAAGAGTAATGCTGAGGCTCGATTCGATACCTTTGAATATGAATGATTAATTCATAAAAGAGACTATATAAGTAATGGTGTGTTTGGTGACTAGATAGACCTAGGGCATACTCGTTTTCCGGAAAACTTCATGTTGAAGGCTTCTAGAGCACGTCAATTGGTCTTAACTGTCTGTATGAACTGAGTCTTTGTCATGTCGCAAATGGCGTTTCGGTAGTGGTGGTATGCCTTATTGGTTTCAGCCAGTCCACAACAAAGCCGAATGAATATATCATTAAATCGGAGTTGCTCCATTTGAAGTGGATTCATCTTGAAACTGAATACCAAGAGAGAAAGCACTATTGACATTCCGGTCGGATGCACAGTCAGAATTATAAAAAAGACTGGAAAGAAGTCACAGGTGCTGAGAAAATAGGACGGGTACAGCTTCCGATTGAAGGACTGAGTGTTGAATAGGAAAAAGTGTCTGTTCAATAACCATATTCTTCTTTTTTAAATCATTCTTAATCTACTTAATTAAACCGACAAGTTGCAAATTCTTGAATTTCTTCCTAGCTTTGTATTCGTTTGTTTTTAACAGGAGTACTTACGTGAAGAATATGAAAAACATAGGAAGGATAGTATTACCAATCATTATTTTGTTATTGACTGTGCGGATAAATGCCGTTCCGGTCAAAGCATTTGATATGATAATAAGAAATCTTCCTAATTCGGAACAGTTGCCGACCAAAGAATTGCTTTGTATCTTCCAGGATTCGGAAGGATATATGTGGTATGGTACTGAGGGGGGAGGCTTGTGCCGTGATGATGGGTATACAGTGAAAGTATTCCGTTCTGATTTCAAGAATCCGGGAGTCTTGGAAAACAACAGTGTGACGTGTATTACTGAAGACAGTGAAGGGAAAATATGGTTTGGAACGAAGCGTGGTGTCTATATTTTGTCAAAAACAGATTATGAGATAAGGACACTTGCTGATGAAACGATAAAGAGTTGGACTATAACTACAATGACAGCGACGTCTGATGGTATGATCTGGATTTCGACTAACAGGCACTTGTTTCGATACAATGCGTTAGGGGAAAGAACTGGAAAATACATTCTTACATGGAAAGGACAGGAGAATACCGTCAATTCTATTTATGAGGATAAGAAAAAGAAAGTTTGGGTAACTCAAACAAAAGGTGGGCTTTTTTGCTATGATAAGGTAAAGGACTCTTTTATTTCATATCCTTGGCCCTATGAAGAGTATCCCACAAGCATGACGGAAGATCATAACACCCCGTATTATTGGGTTACTACTTGGGGAAAAGGTATTGTACGTTTTGATCCCAAGGCACAGGATACAGACAAAATGTTTGGATTGCAAACAGTGGATAATGCGTCTTCTAACTCCGATACCCGAAAGCTTCATCATATCATACAAGATTCTGTTAAGGGATATTTGTGGGTGACTGCGGCAGATAACTTATATGCCTATAAAATAACGGACGATGCATCTTTGGATAAGGTAGATCTCTCTCGTTTATTATCAGCTGACAGGAAAATCCTCACAAAGATTCTTTCCGATCAATCCGGAAACTTATGGGTGACAGGTTATTATCCTTCTTCTTTCATTATTTCTTTTCTTCCTAATGAAGTGCTTCCTTTGTCTATGGAAGGGGTAAAGCAAAATTTGGGGGTAATCGCGTCTCCTATGCAGTTTTCTCAAGAGAAAAATTATTATTGGATCAGGCAAAAGAAATTGGGACTATATGCTTATGATCCCCAGAGAGATCGTATATCTGTTGTTGAGAATGACAGGGAGCTCTCTTTTTTCTTTGAGAGGCCATCGGACAGAGAGGGGCTCTATATGGTAAGGGATCATTCGGTAATTTTAATTCGGTATAAGGAGAACCGGCTTTTTGAATCCATCGTATGTGCCATACCCATTAAACAAGGTGAGCGTATCCGTGCTTTGCATGATGACCACCATGGAAATCTTTGGATAGGGACTACTTACCATTTATTTCGGTATAGCTTGGAGGAAGACCGATTGACTACAGTCTGTGATGATGTTAGTTTTATAAATGCTATCGTTTCGTCTAATGAAGGAGTTGTTTATTTTGCAACTGAAAGTAGAGGGTTGTGGAGAATTTCCGGAGAAAGCCGGTTGCAAATAAAGGATACTGGAGAAAATTATTCGGTATTGACTGTCGCTCCGGACAACAATCTTTGGGTGGGTACTAAACAGGGTAACGTGTATAGTTATTCTTTGGATACGAATGATTTTATTTCCCGGACAAAAGATTGTGGATTGACAGGGGATGCTGTTTTGGATATAAAGTCGGATGACAATGGGAATCTTTGGATTCTTACATCACAGCGGGTGATGGTCTATCATCCCGGAACACATATCTTTAATATGATGTCTTGTACTGATTCTTGGATAAATTTGGAAGATTTCCAATCATTGTATAAAGGCCCTCGGGGAGAAATGAGCGTGGGTGGACGAGGTGGAATTGTGACTTTTCCTCACTATAACGAAAAAAAGAGGAGGATACCTGAGCCCGTGGTGCGTTTGACATCCATCAAAATGAATAACCTCTCTGAAATAGGAGTGGATAATCAAGAGAAAATAAGACTGTCCCCTCACGAGAGGAATGTGGAATTGTTTTTTTCAACTTTTGATCATTTGAATACAAATAAGGTAAGATATGCTTATCGTTATAAACAAAGAAACGATAAGTGGGTGACCTTGCCGGCAGGGAAAAATAGTATCGGCTTGTCTGATTTGTCAAAGGGGGAATTTGAACTGGAAGTTCGTGCTACAGATGAAAACGGACTGTGGAGTAAGAGTACATTGACGGTTATGATCCAGTGTCTGCCTGCTTGGTATGAAACAGGTTGGGCGTATTTGTTTTATGTACTTGTTGTTTTATCGGTTGTTTGGGGATTGGGCCGGATGTATATGAAATTACGGAAGCCCATTGTTGCACAGACTGTTCTGCCACTGGAACAAAATCCGGAGCAAAGGCATGAGATAGATCCATTGCCGAAAGAAGGAAAAGTAGAAGCGAATTCTATTTCAGCATCTGATGAGCAATTAATAAAAAAGGCATTGGACATGGTTGAGAAGAACCTTAGTAATCCTGAATATTCCATAGAAGATTTAAGTAGGGATATGTGCATGAGTCGTGCCACTCTTTACCGGAAGATTACATCTATCACCGGAAGTTCGCCTTCTGATTTTGTGAAGAATGTACGTCTTCGTAAAGCTGCGGAATTATTGAAAGAGGGAGGTCTTTCCATTGCTGAGATAGCTGATAAGGTTGGTTTTAATACACCTAGTTATTTCACAAAATCATTCAAGAAACTGTTTGGGGTATTGCCTACACAATATAAATAAGCTTATAACGGGCTCTGTCGTTTTATTTTGCAACATTTGTTCCATATCTTGCAACGTGTGAACGGTTTGTATCGAAGAGTGTTTTCTACTTTTACAACCTATAAAGAATATGAACCAATAATTAATTAAAAACGATTTGTTGGATATGAAATGTATTTTGTTGTTTTTATCGTTAGTCTGCTCGTTGAGTGTGAGCGCACAGTATTGTTCAGAAGTATGGTCTCCCGACAATGGGGACGGTACCTATACCAATCCTGTGATAAATGCTGATTATAGTGATCCCGATGTGGTAGCTGTAGGCGATGATTATTATCTTACAGCCAGTTCTTTTAACTGTATGCCCGGGCTACCTATTTTACACAGTAAAGACCTTGTTAATTGGGAGATAATAGGTCACGCCTTGCGTAGCCAGTTTCCTGATTCTGTGCGCACACAACATGGTATGGGTGTATATGCTCCGAGTATAAGATATCATTCAGGCGAATTCTATATCTATTGGGGAGATCCCGATCGGGGTATTTTTATGGTGAAAACCAAAGATCCTGCAGGTGAATGGGAAAAACCGGTGATGGTGGTTGAAGGTCTCGGGTATATCGATACGACTCCGTTGTGGGATGAGGATGGTCGTTGTTATCTTGTCAATGGATGGGCTAACAGTCGTATAGGTTTTAATGGTGTGCTTACTGTACGTGAATTGTCTGCTGATGGCACACGCGCCATAGGTGAGCCATGTATTGTATTCGATGGTGATGCTACAGGCAATGTTACTACCGAAGGGCCTAAGTTTTATAAGCGTGACGGCTGGTATTGGATTCTTTGTCCTGCCGGTGGTGTAGCTGGAGGCTGGCAATTGGCTATGCGCAGTAAATCGCCTTATGGTCCATATGAATGGAAACGTGTATTGGAACGCGGAAAAACCACGATGAATGGACCTCATCAAGGTGGATGGATACATACAAAATATAGTGAAGACTGGTTTATACATTTTTAGGATAAAGGTCCTTATGGCCGCGTGTGTCATTTACAACCTGTCGATTGGAGTAGTGGATGGCCTGTTATGGGGAATGCTGGTGAGCCTTACTGGAAATTCCGTAAGCCGAAATCAGATAGTAAGACTATAGTTAATCCTGTGGAGACTGATGAGTTTGATTCATCAAAACTTGGTATGCAGTGGCAATGGCAAAATGATTATAAAGAAAGTTACGGTCAAGCTACAAGTATGGGGTTTTTCCGCCTGTTTACGTATGCATTACCTGAGCTTGGAGATGTCAGTAATCTGTGGTATGTACCGAATATGCTATTACAGAAAATACCGGCTGATGAATTTACAGCTACCACAAAGCTGAGTTTTTGTTCGCGTAATTCAGACCAGTATGTTGGTCTTGTCTGTATGTCGGCCGAATATTCGTCTGTGGGTCTGCAACGTACCGAGGACGGTTACGAGTTACAGATACGCCATAATCCGAATGCCATGCGTACTCACTTGACTGATGAGGTGTTAACTGTGGATACCTTGAAACCCACACAAAAAGGAACTCCACGTAAGGGACGTCCTGCGGAGATGCATATAAAGGATGTGTACCTACGCATGAGTATAAAAGACAGCAAGGTGAACTATGCCTACAGCATTGATGGAAAGAAATGGAAGAAGGCTGGTGGCGAGTATGCTATGGGCAAAGGACGTTGGATAGGTTCAAAAATAGGATTTTTTGCCGTTGATCCAAATAAGACCGGTCGCAAAGGATTTATTGATATCGACTGGTTCAGGATTTCCCGATAGCTACTCTGTAGTCGTATCTTGCAACGTTTGTTCCACATCTTGAAACGTGGGAGCGGTTTGTATCAAGGTGGATTTTCTACATTTGCTGTTGATAAATCAATGAATAATACCATGAACAGACAGAATTTACTTATTTTATTATGTATGCTTTTGCTTTTTCCCGTATCCGGACAGAGCAATAACCGTGAGAAATATAATTTCAACCCTGGATGGTTGCTTTATATCGGAGATACGCCGGGGGCGGAAAGAACGGATTTTTCCGATGAAAACTGGAAAAAAATTACTTTGCCCCGGGCTTTTAATGAAGATGAGGCATTTAAAGTACATATATGGGGAATGACGGATACTATAGCCTGGTATAGAAAACATTTCAGGCTCCCTAAGACTGCAAAAGGGAAGAAGGTCTTTATTGAGTTTGAGGGAGTACGGCAGGCGGCGGATTTCTATTTGAACGGCAAGCATATAGGATTGCATGAAAATGGGGTGATGGCGGTAGGCTTTGATCTGACTCCGTTTCTGAATTTTGGTGGAGAGAATGTGATTGCTCTCCGAACAGACAATGACTGGAGGTATAAGGAGCGTTCGACTGGAAGTTTGTTCCAGTGGAATGATAGAAATTTCAATGCCAATTATGGAGGAGTACCTAAAAATGTATGGTTGCACATTACTGATAAATTATACCAGACCTTGCCTCTATACAGTAATTTACAGACTACAGGGACTTACATCTATGCATCCGATATTAAGGTAAAGACCCGTGAGGCGGTTGTTCATGCAGAGTCACAGGTGCGGAATGAGTATGGCAAGTCCGTTCATGTGGATTATGAGGTGAGCATTTATGATTATGATGGAAAAAGGGTCAGTACATTCCGGGGACAACCGACGACAATGCAGTCCGGAGAAACAGTTGTATTGAAAGCTTCTGCACCGTTAAAAGATCTTCATTTTTGGAGTTGGGGCTATGGCTATTTATATGATGTGAAGACTACCCTGTTGGTGAATGGCCGTCCAGTGGATGAAGTTGTTACTAGGACAGGTTTCCGCAAGACTCGTTTTGGAGAAGGAAAAGTGTGGCTCAATGACCGTGTGTTGCAGTTGAAGGGATATGCGCAACGGTCCAGTAATGAATGGCCGGGAGTAGGAATGTCTGTACCGCCTTGGATGAGTGACTACTCTAACGGATTAATGATTGAGCATAATGCCAATCTTTTTCGGTGGATGCATGTCACTCCCTGGAAACAGGATGTGGAATCTTGTGACCGTGTGGGGGTGATACAGATGTTGCCTGCAGGAGATGCGGAAAAAGATGCGACCGGCAGACGTTGGGAACAACGGAAAGAGTTGATGAGGGATGTCATTATTTATATGCGTAATAATCCAAGTATTTTATTTTATGAATCGGGAAATGAATCAATCAGCCGTGAGCACATGGTTGAGATGATTGCCATACGGGATCAGTATGATCCGTACGGAGGAAGGGCGATAGGTTCCCGGGAGATGCTGGATATTCGTGAGGCTGAATATGGTGGTGAAATGCTTTATGTGAATAAAAGTGAACATCATCCTATGATTCAGACTGAATATTGTCGTGATGAGGGGTTGCGTAAATATTGGGACGAATATAGTTATCCGTTTCATAAACAGGGAGATGGTCCTTTGCACAAAGGACAGGATGCCGGAGCATATAATCAGAATCAGGACAGGCTGGCTGTGGAGTTTGTCCGACGTTGGTATGATTTGTGGCGTGAGCGTCCCGGAACAGGCCGGCGTGTCAATTCAGGAGGTGCGAAGATTGTGTTTTCCGATACGCAGACTTATGGACGTGGTGCCGAGAATTATCGCCGGAGCGGTGTGGTGGATCCGTTGAGAATCCCTAAGGATGGCTTCTTTGCACACAAGGTAATGTGGGACGGATGGGTGGATGTGGAAAACTATCATACTCATATTATTGGTCATTGGAATTATACTCCGGATGTGAGAAAACCTGTTTATGTGGTTTCATCGGGAGATGCAGTGGAACTGTTTGTAAATGGAAAATCCAAAGGTTTCGGCAGACAGGATTATCGGTTCTTGTTTACTTTTGATTCTGTGCAATGGGAGAAAGGGACGATTGAAGCCATATCTTACGATGAACAGCATAAAGAATTGAGCCGTCATTCTCTTCAAACCGTTGGAGAGCCTGAACGGTTAAAACTGACCTTGATGCATAGTCCGCAAGGCGTCTTTGCCGACGGCGCTGATATAGCTATGGTGCAGGTGGAAGTGGTGGATGGCAATGGAGAACGATGCCCGTTAGCTAATCATAAGATAAAGTTTGATTTACAAGGCCCGGCTGAATGGAGAGGAGGAATAGCACAGGCGGCAGATAATTATGTGTTGGCAAAAGAACTTCCTGTGGAATGTGGTATAACACGAGTGATGATCCGCTCGACAACGCAACCGGGAAATGTGGTGCTGAAGGTGGCTGCGGAAGGGTTGGCTTCAGAAGAAATAGCTTTCAGTACGCAGCCGGTAGAAGTTAAAAATGGCTTAAGTACCTTTTTCCCATCCGTTGGGTTGCCCAGCCGCTTTGACCGTGGTGAAACTCCGTCCTCGCCCTCTTATAAAGAAACCAAAGTTGATGTCAGAGTGGCTGATGTTACAGCCGGAACAAATCAAAGGGATGCAGGGAAAAGTTTTGATGACAACGAATTGAGCGAGTGGAAAAATGATGGCAGGTTGAACACCGCCTGGATTACATATAAATTGGAAAGGCGTGCGGAAATAGATGATATCTGTATCAAACTGACCGGATGGAGGCAGCGTTCTTATCCGCTTGAAGTATATGCCGGAGAACACTTGATTTGGAGCGGGAACACGGAGAAAAGTTTGGGATATGTTCATTTGATGATTGACCGTCCGGTACGTTCTGATGAGATAACCATCCGTTTGAAGGGGGCTACTCAGGATTCCGATGCATTCGGCCAAATCATAGAAGTTGTGGAACCCAAGGCCGGAGAGCTTGATCTTTTCAAAGCTGAAGGAGGCAAGAAGGTACACAATGAACTCCGGATAGTTGAGGTGGAATTTTTAGAAACTTTGAATCAGTAATTTCAGAAATTAAGAAAATACGTCTATATTTACATCAATTATAAAATATCTTTTTATGAAAAATATATTCATAGGGTTGATAGCTGTTTGGGGGCTTTTTCTCGTTTCATGTGAAACAAGGGAGCCCATGGCTGAAGTAATAGAAAGAGGGCTGGAGGTTTCCAAACGGCAAGCTGTCTTTTTAGCGAAGGAAGTGGAAAATCAGAAAGGAAGGCTTCCACGGACTTATGAGGGTGGTGAACTGAAAACATCCGATTACCGGGCATGGATTTCCGGTTTTTTCCCGGGAGTGTTATGGTATTTGTATGAGAATACGCCTACGGATGAACTGAAAAGATATGCGGAACTATATACAGAACGGGTGGAGTCTGCCAAGGATATGACCACCACCCATGATTTAGGGTTTATGTTATATTGTAGCTTCGGAAACGGATATCGGTTGGCAAAGAATCCTTATTATTTAGAGGTGATGACTGTAGGAGCGGAATCCTTGACAACTCGTTATGATGAGCGGGTAAAAGCTATCAAATCGTGGAATTCAAATGAAAAATGGCAGTTTCCCGTCATTATTGATAATATGATGAATCTGGAATTTTTGTTTTTTCTTGCTAAGACAACGGGGGAAAAACGTTTGATGAATATGGCTGACAGTCATGCACAGACCACTCTTCGACATCATTTTAGAGATGATTATAGTTGTTATCATGTAGTTTCTTATGATACGCTTTCCGGACAACCACATTTTAAAGGTACTCATCAGGGGTACGCCGACAATTCGGCATGGGCCAGAGGACAGGCATGGGCACTGTATGGCTATACCATGATGTACAGGGAGACCGGAAAGACCGAATATTTGGAACAGGCGCGGAAAGTAGCTTCTTATATTAAGAATCATCCCAATTTGCCGGACGATAAAATACCTTATTGGGATTTTGACGCACCGGATATTCCTGCTGCTCCCCGGGATGCATCCGCCGCTGCTGTTATGGCATCGGGACTTATTGAACTGAGTCAGCTGGATAAAAGTAAGGAAGGAGCGGATTGGCTGGAGCTGGCAGAAATGCAGATTCGTTCTTTGTCCTCTCCGGAGTACCTTGCCGAACCGGAAACCAACGGAGGTTTTATCTTGAAGCATAGTGTGGGAAATTATAATAAGAATTCGGAAGTAGATGTTCCCCTGTCTTATGCAGATTATTATTATGTCGAGGCTTTGTTACGCTTAAAAAAACTACAGAATGAGAACTAGGAATTGTTTGTTGATTGCTTTTTGTTTTATTTTTTTGTGTGGAAAACTGTATGCTCAGCCCACAGGTAGTGAGGACCGTATGTACTGGGTGCAGACTTTAACAAGGATTGCTGATCCTGTGTTGGTCAATCTCAGTCAGGGCACGTTGAAAAAGAATATGCCGTTTGAGTCACTGTCTGATGAACCTTTACGTAGAAGTGTTTCCTATCTGGAAGCGGTAGGAAGAACCGTTTGCGGTATTGCTCCTTGGCTGGAACTGGGACCTGATGATACTCAGGAAGGAAAGTTAAGAGAAAGGTATATTCAACTGGTGGTTAAAGGACTGAAACAGGCTGTCGATCCGCAATCAGCTGATTATTTGATGTTTGATAACCGTCATTCCCAGCCCTTGGTAGATGCGGCTTTTCTTGTACAAGGTTTGTTGAGAGCTCCCAGACAACTTTGGGGAAATCTGGATGTGGATATTCAAAAAAAACTGGTGTATGAGTTGAAAAGAACGCGTGGCATAAAGCCTAATGAGAGTAATTGGTTGCTTTTCGCTTCGATGGTAGAAGCGGCCTTGTTGGAATTTACGGGGGAATATGATAGTCAGAGATTATATTATGGTGTAAACCGTTTCATTGATGAATGGTATAAAGGAGATGCCTGGTATGGAGATGGGGCAGAATTGCATCTGGATTATTATAACAGTTTGGTCATCCATCCGATGTTGACGGATGTATTGTATGTCATGAAAAAGCATGGATTGGAGCGTGCTGAGTTCTTGGAACGCCAATTGGTTCGTCAACAACGAATGGTTGCCCAGCTTGAACGGATGATCTCTCCGGAAGCCACTTATCCTGTAGTGGGCCGTTCTATCGTGTATCGTTTTGGCGCTTTTCATGCGCTTTCTCAAATTGCTTTGTTGGACAAGATTCCTCAGCCTCTTTCCAAAGGACAGATCCGTTCTGCTCTGACAGCTGTTATGCAGAGGCAGATATCTATGCCCGGTACTTTTGATGAAAACGGGTGGCTGAAAATTGGCTTTTCAGGCAGTCAGATAAATATGTCCGAACCTTATATAAATACAGGCAGTCTGTATATGTGTACAGCGGTCTTTTTGCCATTGGGACTTCCGGCAAATCATCCTTTCTGGACTGAGCCTTATAGTGAATGGACTAACCTGAAGGCATGGAAAGGTGTTGATGTAGGGGCGGATAAGGCTTTGAGAAAAGGTTAGGTGTCTATGAAAAGAAAAGTAACTTAACTTATTTACCCGGGTAAGTCAACTTAAATGCCGAAGTAACTTAACTTACTTGGTCTATGAAGATAGCTTACTTTTCATTGGCTGGTTTGCCTGATTTTAAAGAGCATGGAGATTTTTCCATATTAAAGGAAAAATCTCCATGCTTTATGTTTGTAAGTCAATAGAATAGCTATTGTGTAATATGGAATCCCCCTCTACTTTTGCATGGAATAAATTGCGGAACTTTAATTGGCAGATCATAAACAAAACACTAAAATATTATACTTTATGAATTTACGTACTATTTTTATTTCATCGTTTCTGTCATTGAGCAGCCTGGGGGTGTTGGCTCAGGAACGGATTAATTTAAGCGGTACATGGCAATTTGCATTTGCCGCTAATCAAAAGGAGGCGGACCGTTTGGAAAGGTTTTATACGTCTGATTTTGCTAAAAGCAAATTTAAGTCAACTCCTGTTCCATCCAATTGGGCCTTGTTGGGATATGAAGAACCGGTTTATCGAGGATTCAAGGATAATCAAGCCGGTGAGGGATTTTATGTGAGGGAGTTTACAATTCCTCAGGATTGGAAAGACAAACGTATCTTGTTGCATTTCGGTGGTGTATGGTCATCGGCTGAAGTTTGGCTCAACGGGAACGAACTGGGGCGTCATGATTGCGGATATACTTCTTTTGCTTTTGATGTGACGAATAAGCTGAAAGTGGATGAGCCTAACAAACTGGCTGTCAGGGTAAGGCAGATCACCCGTGAGTATAAGTTTGATGTTTGTGATGACTGGACTTGGGGAGGTATTTATAGAGATGTAACTTTGGAGGCTATGCCGGCTAAACGATGGATTGATGATGTGGTGGTGCAGACAACTTTTGACCATTTGTTTCAAGATGCGAATCTGGACATACGGGTGATGATCAGTGATAAGCATAAAAATACATTGCCCGGAAATTATCCTAGTCCCGGCGAGCCTTATAAGCTATGTTTCACACTCACTGACAAAGAAGGCAAAGAGGTGGCACAAAGACAAATGGCTATACCTGCCCATGTTTCGACAGATCGGGAGATTTGTTTGAGCTTGCCGGTTGAGGCTCCGCACCAGTGGACTGCCGAAACTCCTTATTTGTATAGCCTGAAAGTGGAACTTTTAGAAAAAGAGGCAGTAACACATACACGTATGGAACGTGTTGGTTTCCGTCAGATTTCCACTGATGGAGGAGTCTTCAGAATTAATGGACAAGCAGTTAAACTTCGTGGGGTGAACAGGCATGATGAACATCCGGATGTAGGTCGTGCCACTACCCGTAAACAGTGGTTGGAGGACCTCACACTGATGAAGGCTGCCAATATCAATTATCTTCGTCTCTCACATTACACACCTGCCGAAGGGTTTATTGAACTATGTGATTCAATGGGAATGTATGTGGGTAATGAAGTGACGCTAGGGGGAGCCGGGGATTTGATGTATGATCCTTCATTCTCGGGGGCGGTTCTGCAACGTTCGTATGAAACGATTGTCCGGGATATAAACAAGCCGTCTATTATTTATTGGTCAATAGGTAACGAAGATCCTTTGACCTCTCTGCACATGGTTTCTGTAAAATTGGTCAAGGCACTTGATCCCACCCGTCCGGTACTGTTGCCTTGGCGTCCTGAAGAATGGCTTCCTAAAGAAGTGGATATTCTTGCTCCTCATTATTGGAACCCGCAGGAATATGACCGGCTTGCCGGACATTCCGGACGTCCTGTTATTTCGACTGAATATACACATGCTTATGGCAATGATGCGTTTGGAGGGTTGGAAGCACGTTGGAAGGCATTAACTAAACATCCTGCCGGAGCCGGAGCAGCTGTATGGATGTGGGCGGATCAAGGGGTTAAGACTCCTGTCCGAAAGAAAGAGAAAGATTTGAGTGAAGATGAATACTTAAGAATTAATACAGCCGGTTGGGATGGTATTGTGGATTCCTATCGTAATTTCACTCGTGACTATTGGGAGACGAAGGCTGTCTATGCTCCGGTTTACCCTGCTGTGGACAAAATTTCATTTGTACCCGGTCAGGATTCGGTACGTATTCCTATCCAGAATGATTTTGATTTTACGAATCTTAGTTCGGTAAAGATGGCTTGGTCTGTACGGGAAGATGAGAATGTATTATATTCGGGCACTGATTCCATGTATGGTTATCCTCATACAGTGTCGGACTTTAAATTGCCGGTAGAAAAACTAGTGACTGTTCGTCCGGGAAGAACTTATTATGTGTGGTTTATATTTACAGATGAAAAAGGAACAGAGATCACTCGCAGGGCTGTTGAACTTTGCCCTCAGACAGAACAACTGATATCTGTTCCTGTTTGTCGTGAACTTTTGGTTACTGAGGCGGATCAGGTTACCATTGAGGCTGGTGATGTTCGCTATGTGTTTAGTCCGAAGAATGGACAATTGGTGTCTGCGGAACTAAAGGGAAAGCAGTTGATAAAAGACTTGTATCCGGCTATCTGGCGTAAATTAAATCAAGGTGAGACTTCCGGATTTGGTAAAGAAAATCTTCGTAAGGCTGTCGATCTTACTCATTATACGTCATCGGTAACAGCATGGAAGGTGGAGAAGACGCCAACCAATGCGGTTATCCGTACTACTGTGGATTATAGGGTGGATCAGGAGAATCGTTTTACAGTGACTTATCGTTATTCAATAGGAGTGGATGGACGCTTGAACGTTTATTATCAGATTCTTACTAAGGTAGCTGTACCTTGGTTGCCTATTGTTGGTATGTCCATGCAGTCTGTATCCGGGCTTGATCAGGTACATTGGTTGGGATTGGGCCCGTATGATGCTTATCCTAATAAGCAAGCTGCTCCTATATTGGGTGTATGGGGAGGAACTGCGGGAAGTCCGGATGTGACGGGAATAAAAGCGATGCGCTGGATGGAACGTTCCGGATCTGAAGGAACCATACATGTTTCGAATTCTGGTTATATGGAGAATGACGCAATGTGCCCGGAAAGAACTTATATTTTATCAGGAGTATTCGGTCGTCCGGAGAAAGGACGCCGTGCTGAAGAATCGGTTCCTCAACTTCGTACAGATACAGGAAAGCCGTTTGTAGGCGAGTTCAGTATTATGTTGAAGGCAGTTCGCTAGATTGTTTTCTTGAATGGGTGGAAGATTTTCCATGAATGAAGCCAAAAGTCCATAAATTATCACTGTATATAGGTAATGCAGTATTGTAGGAAAAGAAGTGACTTTATACGTTTGTACATGGCAAAGATATCTGAAGCCGGTAAAATAAAAGCATGCTAAATGATATTGATTACAAAACTTTAATTCGTTAATAATGAAAAACAACAGGAAACAAAGAGGCGCTTATAATGAAGTGTCTTTTAGAATGGTATTTTTATTAGTCTTTTTAATGACTACTGTTACCGGATTTGCACAAAATAAGACGGTATCGGGTATTGTAGTGGACAAGGCAGGTGAGGCTGTAATTGGTGCCAGTGTATTGGTTAAAGGGACCTCAAATGGTACTATTACTGATTTTGATGGAAAGTTTACTCTCTCTAATGTTCCCGAAAAAGGGATTATTACTATAACCTATATTGGATATGAGGGACAAGATATTTCGATAGCTGGAAAAAATACATTGAAAGTAATTCTGGCTGAAGATACTGAAACATTGGACGAAGTAGTGGTTGTGGGGTATGGTACACAGAAAAAAACTGATTTGACAGGTTCTGTCATGTCAGTGAAATCGGAGGATATTACTTCTGTAACAGCGAATAATCCCGTTCAAGCCTTACAGGGAAGGGTGACTGGCGTTTCGGTTGTAACGGATAGCCGTCCCGGCAAGTCACCTACCTTGCGGATTCGTGGTAATGGTTCTATCAGTGCAGGAAATGATCCCTTGTATGTAGTTGACGGATTTCCTTTGATGAATGGTTCATTAAATGAAATTAATGCTAATGATATTGCTTCAATGGAGGTGCTGAAAGATGCTTCTGCTACTGCTATTTATGGTTCCCGTGGTTCAAATGGTGTTATTATGATTACAACCAAAACAGGTGCCAAAGATTCTAAATCACTTACACTTAATGCTAATTATGGTTTTCAGATGCCGGGCAGATTGGTGGAAACAATGAATCATGAACAGTTTGTGGACTTTATTAATTCTGCTTATATGAATTCTAAAGGGATTACGATATATAATGATGAGAATCCTGCTCCTAATATACATACAGATTGGCAGAGGGAAACCATCAAGAGTAGTAGTCCTGTGCAAGACTATAGTATTTCTTTAAATGGTACTTCGGGTGATACACAGTATATGATGTCGGGTGGAGTTTATCTTCAAGATGGTTTGTTGTCTAATTATGATTATAATAAATATACTTTTCGTACTAATTTGCAGCATAAGTTTAATAACTTTATAAAGTTGGGAACACATATGCAGTATACTTATTCTGAAGGAGGGCTTGCAACAACTACTAATTATGATGGGGCATTGACCGAATTATGGCGTTATGGTTGGCCTACATTGCCTGTCTATCGGGAGGATGGAAGCTATGCAATACCTAATGATAATCCAGCCATATCCAGTTATTTTGATAGTGGTATTAAATGGAATGCAGTTAATTATTACAATGAGGTGAAAAGAGAATCTAGTGTAAGTCGTTTGTTTGGTGATATTTATGCTGAATTTCAGTTGGCTAAAGGGTTGACATTCAAAACAAATTTTGGACTTGATATAGCTAATACCAGAGATTATAATTATATAACTTCGGATTATACTTTATCCACAGGAACTGGCCAGGGTGGAAACGGATATTCTAAGAAGATAAGTAGAATAACTGAAAATATCCTTACCTATACCAATACATGGGGGAAGCACCGTCTTACAGCAACAGGGGTGTATTCATGGCAAAATTATATTTATGAGGATCTTTCTATCGATGGAAAGGGATTTGCTAACGATGAAACCGGGGCATGGGATATATCTCAAGCGAGTAGAGAAACAGTAGATTATGGTAGTGATAAATATCAAAATTCATTAGTTTCATGGACTGGTCGTGTATCTTATGCTTATAATGACAGATATCTCTTGACGGCAACTGCTAGATATGATGGCTCTTCCCGTTTTGGAGCAAATAACAAGTGGGGATTTTTCCCATCTGTTGGTTTGGCTTGGCGTGCAAGTCAAGAGGCATTTTTAATTGATAATAAATATATTACTAACTTAAAATTACGTGCCAGTTTCGGTGTAACAGGTAATCAGGAGATAGGTAATTATAAGTCATTGGCGCAATTGAATGCAGATAATTACATTTATAATGATGGAGAACTTCAAGGATATTATGAAAGTATAGGTAATCCAGACTTGAAGTGGGAGCGTGCCAATCAATTTGATATTGGTATTGATTTATCCTTATGGAATCGTTTGCACATTACTGCCGATTATTACTATCGTAAGACTTCCGATTTGCTTTATCAAGTTCCCATTCCTTCCACTTCAGGATTTTCTTCTATGCTGAGTAATGTTGGTTCCGTATTGAATAAAGGATATGAACTTTCAATTACAGGGAATATTGTTAATACAAATGATTTTAAGATAGATGCTACTATCAATCTTAGTCGTAATATTAATAAAGTGAAGGAACTTTATAATAATGTGGAATCTATTACACTTAGTTCCGGATTAGGGCTTAGCCGCTATTTAAAAGTTGGAGAATCTCTTAATTCCCGTTATGCTCTTCTTTCTGATGGCATTATCCGTACAGAGGAACAATTGAAAAAATATCGGAAAATTGAAGGTACGGCCAAATTGGGAGATGAAATGTATAAGGACTTGGATGGTGATAATCAGATAACTGCGAAAGACCAAGTAAACATAGGCACTACAGATCCTAAACTTATTTATGGTATAGGTTTGAATGTACAATACAAGAAGTTTAGTTTGAATATATTAGGAAATGGTGCCCATGATTTTGTCGGTGGTACGTCTTATTTGCAAATAGCAGAGAACCAGATAAATTCTAGCGTGATTTGTATGCCTTCGTTATATGCTTATGAGCGAATGTGGAGTGAATCTAATCCGTCAGGAACCTATCCTGCACCGGGAGCTTCCAATGTTCATGAAAGTGATCGTATAAATTCCGGATGGAACTATTTCGTGGTAAAAAGTATAGCCTTAAGTTATGATTTTGGTAAGAATCCTATTAAAGGGATTAAAGGTATCAAAAGTTTGAGTGCAACAGTGAATTTTCAGAACTTCATCACTTTCTCTAATCAGCGCGGCTATAATCCGGAAAATGGTGATATTAAATATCCATGGGTGAAAATTGTGAATATTGGAGTTAATGCGAAATTTTAATTAATAAATAATAAATGAATATGAAATCAATATATTTACGCAAAAAAATGTTGGTTGCGTGTAGGCGGCCTGTTGTTGCAACTCTGCTTGTGATTGTTGCTCTGTTTTCTAGCTGTACGGGTTTGACTGAGTCACCTTATACTTTTGTTGATCCAGGTAATTATTATAAGTCGGAAGAAGAATTGGAAAGTGCCTTGAACTCAGTTTATGCTGATTTTCGTAATTTTGCTAGTAATTATAAAACTTTGATGATTTTGGAACTTGTGACGGAACATGCCATGCCGGCTCATGCTTCTAAGGATGGAGTTATATCATTCAATTGTTGGCAAGGGGTAAATCAAGCTACTACCTACAACATTCAGATATGGGATAGTGGATATGAGATGATTAACCGATGTAATGTGGTTCTTGGGCGTGGTGATGGAGTGAACATGTCCGATGAAAAAAGAAATCAAATCTATGGACAGGCTCGTTTCTTTCGTGCATATACTATGTTTGTTTTGCTTCGTCTTTATGGGGGACTTGCTATACCAGAATCTTATACTGTCGGATTGGATGGTCTTGAAATTCCTCGGAAGACAGTAGATGAGACTTATGATTTTATTATTCAAGACCTGGAATATTGCATTGCAAATTTACCGACGCGTTCACAGTGGGGAAGCGGTTCTTATTATAAGGCAAGTAAAGGGGCTGCCCAGGCGTTGTTGGGTGATGTCTATTTGACTAGAGGTTGCATGGATAATAATAATACGGTTTATTTTCAAGAAGCTAAAAAACAATTGGGGGATGTGATTAATTCTGGTGAATATGAACTATTACCTGATTATAAATCTTTGTGGTATTGGTTTGTGGAGGAGGCTTCTAAAAATACGAAAGAGTCTTTGTTGGAGGTCCAATTCGGACCTACTCAAGTGAGTTCGTTGCATTGTAATTTTGGAATAAATGTTACAGATGAAAGTTTAGGAGGTAAAATGTATCATCGTTCGGCAATTTCACATAAGGATTATCTTTCTTATCAAGACGATGATGTGCGTAAGCAATGTTTTCTAACAGAATATACCATAACTGGTACAGATACCCGTCGTTATTTTGAACCTGAATATAAAGGCTTTTCAGGTAAAGGCGAAGGTAAATGGCCATCATCTGCTCCAGGAAATATGAAATTTTATGATCGGACTAAGTCTTGCTATGAAACAGGAGGTTCGAAAGCAAATTTAATTGCAATCCGTTATTCAGATATACTATTGAATTATGCTGAAGTGGAAAATTATCTGAATGGTCCTACGTCTGATGCGTATGAGAAGTTAAATAAAGTACATCAGCGTTCCTTATCGATTCCTGTAACACCGGGACTCTCAAAAGAGGAGTTTGATGATGCAATCTATCAGGAACGTACATGGGAGTTGGTTGGTGAAGGTTATTTATATTTTGACGAATTACGTACAGATCGTTTGGGAAAAAACGTTTATGAATATAAAACCTATATGTATGAGAATGGGTATTTTAATTGCCAAAAATTACAGTTCGTGCCCCAAAAAACATTTTTATGGAAGATTCCTCAAACGTCTTTGGATTCTAATCCTGCATTAGAGCAAAATCCGGATAACATATCGGATCCAAGATATCCGCTTAAATAGATTTTTAAGGTATTAAGTTAAACTAAGGTGAGCAATGTATGTGATAACGATTGTCTGTGATAGATAGTCGTTGTCTTTTTAAAGAGTAATATTGTTGTGGTGAACTATAATATTTAATTTTTTTCTATTCTAATGGTTTCTTAGAGCATTGTTGTGAATTAATTTGTGAAAATAAATAAAAATAGAAACAATGAATAAAAGACAAACTATAAAAGTGTTAAGGAGGATTGTAATGGGTAGTATCCTTACACTAGGATATTCTGCATGTTCTCCATTTCGTCCGGATGTAGCAGACTCGGCAACCATCAAAGAAGCGTGGGATGAATTTTCCAATCCGGCAGATTCTGCACGTACTAAGGTTTGGTGGTTTCATGGTGAGACAGAAACGACTCGTGAAGGAATTACTGCAGATTTGGAGGCATATAAGCGTGCCGGTGTAGGAGGAGTGGTTTATTACGATCAGGTGCATGGAAAAGGAGAGCATGCACTACCCGCTTTTTCTGTTGAATGGTGGGAAATGTTGAAGTTTGCAGCATCTGAGGCAAAGCGTGTCGGACTTTCTTTTGAAATAAATCTTTCGAATGGATATGTGGCGGGAGGACCTTGGATTACAAAAGCTTTAAGTATGCAACGTCTGACAGCAAGTGATACTATTATTAGAGGAAAACAACAGTTTGCTGCGGTATTACCAGCACCGGGTGATGATGAGTTTTGGGATATTGCAGTATTGGCGTTTCCTGTTCCTCAAAATCAATGGATGACAAATAATAGTCAGCGTCCAAAGGTAACATGTAATTTGCCGGGAGTTTCCGCTGAAGATTTCTTTTGTAAAAAAAGCAGATTGACGACTATACCTCCCCAGCAACCTGGCAAGTCTGTTTATATAAATCTGGATTTTGAAACTTCTTTCACAGCTCGTTCTATTACTTATCGGGTAAGCAAGCGGAGTAAGGCATCTACCGGTGCCATGAATGTTCCGGGAGCTCCTGCTGATGAATTTTATGGATCGAGTTATGTAAAACAGCCACCTTTGGGGCAGTTGGAGGTTTCGGATGACGGCATAAATTATAGTAAGGTGTGCGATTTAAAACCCATTTATCAAGCTGCTGCTTCTCGATGGGATCAGAAAACAGTTTCTTTTCCGGCAGTGACCGGACGGTACTTTCGTTTGAATTTACATGATTGGTGTCTTGCCGGAGATCAACGTCCTGAAATGGCTTTGGGCAATGTCACATTATCGTCTCGTGCCCGTATAGACCAGTGGGAAGAGCGTGCGGGCTTTTATTCCGAATATATTTTGAAAAACCTGACTCCGGCTTATACGGATGAGGAGATTATTGATCTGAAAACTATTGTTGACTTAACTTCAAAGATGGGAACGGACGGAAGATTGGAATGGGATGTTCCTGAAGGTGATTGGGTGATTATGCGCTTTGCACATGAGTCAACAGGTGGGCCGTCTAAGCATGGCCGTGCGAACTTGAAAGGTTTGGAGTGTGATAAGATGTCTGTAGAAGCAGTGACTACACAATGGAATAATTATGCTGCGAGGATGATTGATACGCTTTCCGCTATCAATGTGAAGCCTGATGGAGTAATTATGGATAGTCATGAAGCGGGGGCTCAGAATTGGACTCCGGGATTTGAACAAGAATTCCTGCGTCGTAAGGGGTATGATCTTTTTTCATATCTACCTGCCATGATGGGATATATTGTGGGCTCGGTTACTGAGACTGATGCTTTCCTTTATGACTTGCGTCGTACTGTTGCTGATGTTATTTCTGATAATTATTTTGGAACTCTCCAGACCTTATGTAATAAGGCTGGTGTGGATTTTACAGCACAGGCAACTGGTAACGGGCTAAGTCTTGTGGCTGATAATCTGCAAGCGAAAGGACGTGTTCAGAAACCGCAAGGAGAATTTTGGGCAAAGCATATACATGGCAGTTATGATATAAAGGAAGCTTCTTCGGCAGCGCATATTTATGGAAAACGTATTGCTTCGGCTGAGGCATATACTGATGCTAAGTTCAGCCAATCTTTGGCAGAATTAAAGAATCTTGCTGATTTTGCTTATGCGGCTCAGGTTAATGAATTTGTTGTGTGTGCTTCTGCTTATCAGCCTTGGTTGGATAAATATCCCGGCAGTACAGGAGGAGGACGTCACTATTGTCTGAATCGGAATAATACTTATTGGGAGTATAGCCGTCCTTTTTGGGATTATCAGGCGCGTTGTGCCGGATTGATGCGGAAAGGAATGCCTGTGGTGGATCTTTGTATTTATGTAGGACAAAATCCACCGGTGAAACTGCTGACTTATCGCCTTCCCGAAATACCGGAAGGTTATGATTGGGATGTGTGCACATCAGAAGCTTTGACAACTCGTATGTCTACTCATGGAAGCAAGATTGCATTACCTGATGGCATGTGCTATAAAATGTTGGTTGTGCAGCGTAATAATGATATGCCTTTACACGTATTGCGTCATATTGCCCAGTTGATTGAACAAGGAGGAGTGGTTTATGCTCCCCGTCCCGATAGCTCTGCTTCTCTTAAAGATAAGGTGGATTCTGTTGAGTATAAAAAGATTGTTGATCAATTGTGGGGGAAGGAAGACGTTGTTTCGGGTAAACGGTCTGTAGGAAAAGGAACGCTGTATTGGGGGATGTCATTGGCGGAGGCTTTGCGTCAAGCAGGTATTCGTCCGGATATGGGTATTGTAAGCGGGAATACTCCGACAGATAAGGTCTATTTTGCTCATAGGCGTTTGGCGGATGCTGATGTTTATTTTGTTGATAATCATAGTCAGCGATCATTTAAAGATGAGGTGGTTCTGCGTACCTCTTTATCGAATGCTTCTTATTGGGATCCTGTAACTGGTAAACGATATAGGTTACAGGCTCGTTTGGTAGCGGAAGGATTACATGTTAACATTACATTGCTTCCCGGTGAATCGGGTTTCATTGTGGTTTCTGATGACAGTCAAGAAGAACTAATGTTGAAACCAACCCGTGAGAACGAGCGGTTGGAAGCTATAAAGGGAGATTGGCAGGTTTATTTTGATCCACGATGGGGAGGACCTGGAGAAGTGGTCTTCCCAGTGTTAACGGATTGGACGAAACATGCCGATTCAGGTATTCGCTATTATTCGGGTACAGCCGTTTATCGTAAAAAAATCAATTTAGGAAAGGCTGCGGCAAATGAAGAAATAATTCTTCGTTTTGACAGCTTGAATTCTATAGGACGGGTTTGGTTGAATGGACAAGAAGTTTCAACTGTTTGGTGTACTCCGTGGGAGGCAAATCTGACTCCTTTCGTGAAAAATGGTGAGAATAAGTTGGAAATAGAAGTCGTAAACTCGTTGATGAACAGAATGATTGGTGACGCTTCGTTGCCTGAATCCAAACGACTGACTTATTCCTATCCCGAAATAGCCAAATCGACAGACGGATTGGTTCCTTCTGGAATTACAGGTGAAGTGTGGTTGGTACGTCGCTTTTTACAATGTATTAATTAAATAATTAAGTTTATGTCATTAACAAGTATTATTTGTGGCATAGCGTTGCTGACAATAGGTGAAGTTGGGCCTCAGAATATGCCCGATACTATAGAACCTGTTGAATCACCGTTTGTTATGCCTTTGTTTGAAAGGCCTGTTTTTCCCGAATCTACCATATTGGTAAGGATGGAACAGGAAGGTATGTCCACTAAACCGATTCAGGAGGCTATTGATAGTATGAGTTGCCGAGGTGGTGGAACGGTGGTAGTTCCTCCCGGTGTATGGCGGACAGGACGCCTTATCTTGAAGAGTAATGTAAATTTGCATCTTTCGGAAGGAGCGGAATTACGTTTCAGTGGTAATATAATAGATTATCTTCCGGCTGTTTTTACACGGGATGAGGGGGTGGAGCTTTACTCTCTTGGAGCTTGTTTGTATGCTGATGGACAGGAGAATATTGCATTGACTGGAAAGGGAAAAGTAGTTGGACCGCCTACCAGTTGCGAGATATACAAGTGTAATGAAAGTATGTCTAGTGACAAGGTGATAAGAAAACCGCTTGCCGACCGTATTTATGATGGAAAGAATGGTGAAGGAGTCTTTTTGCCTAAGACATTTGCCCCTATCAATTGTAAGAATGTCTTTGTAGAAGGTGTTACATTTGAACGGGGACTGTATTGGAATATTGTACCACAATATTGTGAACATATTTTAATTCGGGGGATTACAGTGAACAGTTTCGGACATGGACGTACGGATGGTATTGATATTGATTCAAGTAATGATGTACTGATAGAATACTGTTCGCTCGATTGTCAGGACGATTGTTACACCATGAAGTCCGGGCGGGGTAAGGGTGGATTGAAAGTGAATCGTCCCACTAGTAATGTCGTTATACGTAAAAGTATAGCACTGAGGGGAGCAGGCGGTATTGTGTGTGGTACTGAGATTGCCGGTGGAGTGAGAAATGTATATATGTACGATTGTGTTTTTGAGGGAACAGACCAGGCTTTCCGTTTTAAAACTCGTCGTCCACGAGGAGGTTTTGTGGAGAATATATATGTGGAACGGGTGCGGGCTAATGTGAAAAGACAGGCTTTGTATTGCGATATGCTTGGTTCTGCCCGCTGGGTAGGTGAGTTGGCACAGCGTTATCCGGCCCGTGAGATAACTCCACTTACACCGTGGTTTGCTAATATTTCCATTCACGATGTGGAGATCACCGGATGTAGCACATTGGTGGATGTGTCTGCATTACCGGAGAAGCCGGTGAAGAACTTTTTTTTCGGCAATGTCAAAGCACATTGTGATCGGATTGGCAAAATATGCGATGCCACAAAATTCTCAATGAAAGATGTAAGAATAGAGAGTTGTGATACAGTAATGCGTATTGATAATTGTGATTACGCCTCTTTCTTTGGGTTCAGCAATGTAACTACAGGTAGTTCGGTGAAGATAGAAAAAACGGGAGGAGAATGTCGCTATTTAAATGTGCAGACATATCCTCTTGTCCCAGTAAATTATCAGTCCATTCGTCCTGGTGAAGTGTGGCTTGATACTGAAGGAAAACCTATTCAGGCCCATGGGTTTCAAGTGACTTTTCGTGAAGGCAAATATTATTGGTATGGTGAGGATAAAACTCATACTCTGTTTGGTACCAATCGGATGTTTGGCGGAGTACGTTGTTACTCATCTACTGATTTTTACAATTGGAAAGATGAGGGGAGGATAATTGAACCTGCTACTGATCCACATTCACCTTTGCATCATTGTCAGAAATTGGAACGCCCACATATTCTTTATTGTGCCAAAACAGGCAGGTATGTATGCTGGCTGAAATCACAAAGTAATGATGGGCATTTTGTTATTCTAGAAGCTGAACATTTTATGGGACCCTATCATTTTGTCCGCAATCTGAAACCTAATGGCTTTGCTGTGGGGGATTTTGACATGTATGCTGATCCCGATACAGGAAAAGGTTATGTTTGGTTTGAGCGTCCTCATTGGGAGCAGATATGTGCTGAACTTTCTGATGATTATACAAATGTAAATGGCCGGTATTCAGAACATTTTGTTGGAAAGGTTCCACCGTTTACACGTGAGGCGGCAGCACATTTTGTAATGGATGGTAAACATTATATTTATACATCAGGGACAACTAGTTATACTCCCAACCCTTCGGAAGTAGCGGTATTCGATGATTATCATGGTGAATATACGGTGTTAGGGAATCCACACATAGGTGATGAGTATGCACATTCTTTTTGCTCGCAGATTACAAGTGTGATAAAGATTCCGGGAAAGGATCTTTATGTGGCTATGGCCGATCGTTGGCTACCGCATACTAATAAAACGGATATACCCAAGAAAGACTGGCAGTCTTTCTTGACCCGGTACAAGGATCACCGTCCTTATCCAAAGGATTTTGCAACTCCTAAAGTGGCCGACAGATTTTATACGCTTGTTAATCCTAATCAAGATGTATATAAGGCTACTTATGTATTTCTGCCAATTGTGGTGAAGGATGGCATACCGATGATAGAGTGGAAAGATGAATGGAAACTGGAAAACTATGAATAGATGATTTTTCTTTTGTTGATAGGGCACATCCGTTTATTTTTACTATCTTTGCTAATATGGCGTATGTCGGGAAAATGATGTACGTCATATATTTAAATGCCTGGTATGAATCTGATTGAAATTGTATGAAAACATATATTTGTCTGTTATGGGTTGTTTTTGGGTGTATAGGTTGGGAAATGCATGCATCGGTAGATGTACATCCTACTTTTATCACGACTAGTGACGGATTGGCGAATAATTCGGTACGTTATCTGTTTCAAGACAGCAAAGGGTTTATTTGGATGGGTACATTAGATGGGCTGAGCCGCTATGATGGCCATTCATTTGTGACATTCCGTCCGGAATCAGGCGATAAAATTTCTTTGGCAAATCATCATGTAAAGAAGATACAAGAAGATCGAAATGGTTTCTTATGGTTTATCACTGCTCCGGAATTAATGAGTTGTTACGATTTGAAACATGATTGTTTTGTTGATTTTACGGGGTGTGGGGAATATAGACGGCCTTACAATAAAATATTGGAAACTGCTGTCGGGGATATTTGGCTGTGGCATCATCAGAGTGGATGTCGTAAAATAGTCTGTAAGGATGGAATTCACTCTTCTGTATCTTTTACAAAGGAAAATGGGAAATTATCAACTAATGCAGTGAATTCCGTTTATGAGGATGAACAGGGAGTGATTTGGATTTGTACTCAGCTTGGGCTGTTTCAGGTGACAGAAGAGGGATATACCCAGGTAGTTCAAGATAGTTTGTCTTTTGTAGGGGCGATGTCTTTTCGTCACAAGATTTTTTTTGTAACCTCTGATGGAGGTATTTATGAAAAGTCTTCAGGTAAGAATTTGTTTTTGACAGCCCGGTTGCCGTGGAAACTTTCTGCTTTTAATACCTATGAGTCCTGTCGTTTACAGAACGATTGGGTGTTTTTTACTCCTGAGGGTGGAGAGGTGTTTAGTATGTCTGAGAAAAGATTGATTCATGATTCATCGCTTGATATTCGTTTAGGAAAATGTGAAAAGGATAATTTGAATAATCTGTGGATTTCCAATGGCACTGGTCTTGTACATTATATTGATGTCCGGACACGTGCCGTCCGGATTTTTAGATTAATGTCTGATGAAAAAGTTAAGTTGATAGGGGATGAACGTTATCATATCATACAAGATGTTCCACGTGGACTGATATGGATTTCTACCTATGGTAATGGTTTGTTTGTTTATGATTCTCAAAAAGAGGAGATGACCCATTACTCGTATCATGTGGATGAGTTTAATCGGGTGAATTCTGATTTTCTTTTATATGCTATGGGCGACAGAACCGGTAATATCTGGTTGGGATCAGAATATTCCGGCATAGCTTTATTGTCAGTATTAAATGATGGGGCAACTTATATTTATCCTGAAAATGAGAAATTGGTGGATCGTTCCAATACCATACGTATGGTTACGTGTATGGAGAATGGGGATGTGCGGGTAGGAAATCGTCGGGGGGGATTGTTTGCTTATGACTGTCACTTGAATTTATTGCAAAGAAATTATTATCATCTTAGTGTCTTTGCTCTCAAAGAGGATGACAAAGGGCAAGTATGGATGGGAACCCGTGGGAATGGATTATGTATAGGCGATAGATGGTATGTGCATCGGGCTGATGATGTGAATTCACTTGCACATAATCATATTTATGATATCTATAGGGACTACCGGGATAGAATGTGGATTGGAACTTTCGGGGGAGGACTCGATTTGGCTGTTTATCAGAAAAACGATTTTGTGTTTCGTCATTTTTTGAAGGGGAGTTTTGGAGAGCAAGAGGTTCGTACTATTACTGCTGATAGGAATCATTGGATGTGGGTAGGAACCAATAATGGTATTTATGTATTCCATCCGGATTCTTTGTTGAATGATTCGCGGCAGTATTACGTTTATAATTTGGATAATGGGAAAATACGTAGCAATGAAATTCGTAATATTTTTTGTGACAGCAAAGGTCGTATGTGGATTGGAACCACCGGTAAAGGCTTTTCTGTCTGCCAGTCAAGACAAACTTATGATCAGTTGGAATTCCGGCATTATGATGAGGATGACGGGTTGGTAAATAATGTAGTCCAGTCTATAGTGGAGGATAGAGATGGAAAAATCTGGCTGGGTACCGAATATGGAATGTCCCGGTTTGATCCGGATACGGAGGTTTTTGATAGTTTCTTTTTTTCAGCGATAATGCCCGGCAATGTCTATTTGGAGAGTAGTGCCTGTGTTATGAAAAACGGACATTTGCTGTTTGGAACGAATCATGGTTTGGTTGTGGTCGATCCTGAAAAAGTCATGCCACAGCATGTCGTTTCTCCGGTGGTTCTCACTGATTTAAAAATAAATGGAATTTCTGTTCGTCCCGGGGATATTGATTCTCCTTTGACAGAGGCATTAAGTTATACAAATAGAATAGAATTGAAATATTATCAGAATTCATTCAGTATAGATTTCTCTACTTTTGACTATTCTATGGCAAATGATGCCAAGTATATTTATAAGTTAATTCCATACGATAAAGATTGGGGAGTCCCTTCCTCCTTGAATTTTGCAGCTTATAAAAATTTGTTGCCGGGTACTTATCAGTTACATGTAAAAGCATCCAGTGCTTCCGGTGTATGGGGGGAAGATGAAACCGTATTACAGATTGTTATTACTCCGCCTTTTTGGAAAACAGGTTGGGCCTTTGCCATTTATATAATGCTGATTTGTATGGCAATGTATATGACATTCAGACTAATCCATAAGTTTGCTATCTTGCGGAATCGTATTCAATTAGAAAAACAGTTGACAGAATATAAGTTGGTCTTTTTTACCAATATCTCTCATGAGTTTCGTACCCCGTTGACGTTGATCCAAGGAGCCTTGGAAAAAATAGAGGCTATGGGTAGGGGTTCTAAAGAATTGGCTTATCCTATAAAAGTGATGGATAGAAGCACGCAGCGGATGCTCAGATTAATCAATCAATTGCTGGAATTCAGAAAAATGCAGAATAATAAACTGGTTCTTTCATTAGAAGAAACAGATGTTATCGTTTTTCTTTACGATATATTTCTGAGTTTTAGGGAAACGGCGGAATCTAAAGAAATGGAATTTAAATTTATTCCTTCTGTCAGTTCTTATCCTATGTTTGTTGATAAAGGTAAACTGGATAAGATAGTCTATAATCTTCTGTCCAATGCATTTAAGTACACACCGGAGGGCGGGAAAATAGTTTGTTCGGTAGATGTGGAAGAAGAAACAAAAAAATTGATCATTTCCGTGTCAGACACCGGTATTGGTATTCCTTTGGAGAAACGCGGGCAACTTTTTTCTCGATTTATGCAAAGTAGTTTCTCTGGTGATAGTATGGGAATCGGGTTGCATTTGACTCACGAACTTGTAAATGTGCATAAAGGAAGCATTGAATATGCGGAGAATGAAGGACAGGGTTCTGTTTTTACAGTCACTTTGCCATTGGATAGTTCTGTATATGAGTCAAAAGATTTTTTGATCTCTACAGCCTTAATGGAAGAAACGGATCATACAGACGAAGGCATTCCGTGCCGTCTCGTAAAAGAAGAACAGATGGCGGCTCCTTTAAACAAGAAAAAGATATTGATCATTGAAGATGATACTGATATTCGTGAATTTTTGAAGAAAGAAATATCTGTTTATTTTGAGGTGGTAGCCGAGGCTGATGGTGTGGCGGGTTTTGAACGTGCACGGACTTATGATGCTGATCTGATAATATGTGATGTCCTAATGCCGGGAATGAATGGGTATGAAGTAACCCGTAAGTTAAAAAATGAATTTAGTACCAGTCATATTCCGATCATTCTGCTGACAGCAATGGGAACTACCGAAAATAAATTGGAAGGAGTAGAAAGTGGGGCGGATGCGTATGTAACCAAACCGTTCAGCTTAAAATTGCTTTTGGCACGGATGGTTCAATTGATTGACCAGCGTGAAAAGTTACGTGAGAAATATGTGAATGATCCCAGTATAGAGCGACCGGCTATTTATACTTCTGATAAAGATAAACAGTTCCTTGATAAATTGCAGGCTATTATAGAGCAGGAGTTGGGAAATTCGGAATTTACGATGGAAGACTTTGCTGCCCGGATGAAATTGGGGCGTACTGTATTCTCTAAGAAAGTTCGTGGTTTGACAGGGCATACTCCTAATGAATATTTCCGTATTATTCGTCTGAAGAAAGCGGCGGAATTATTGTTGGAAGGTAATTATAATGTGAGCGAAGTTTCTTATAAAGTAGGTATCAGTGATCCGCTTTATTTTAGCCGTTGTTTCAAGACACACTATGGCGTGTCTCCTTCTGTTTATCTGCGTGGAAAAGAGAAAGAAATATAGAGTGGGCAACCTTTATTGTATAATCGGGCGGTAAATATCAGTTCGTTTCTTAAAAAGCTTAAAGTGTATAAATTTCCATGTTAATGAACAAAAATACATTTTGGGGCTTTATAAATAACGATATATTTGTAAAATACTGCTTGAATATTTCAGATTGAAAGAAATAAGATACTCATTTTAAATTTAAGACCATGAAAGAACTAAAGATGTACATCGATGGACGATTCATCGAAAACCAATCCGATAAGTGGATTGATGTATTGAACCCTTCTACGGAAGAAGTGATATCTAAAATGCCTGATGGCACACCGGAAGATGCACGCGCAGCTATAAATGCCGCCGTGAAGGCACAGCTTTCTTGGGAAAGTCTTACTTCTATTGAACGCGCCGGCTATTTAACTCGGATTGCACAAGGTATCCGCAAGCGGGAACAGGAATTGACTGATATTATCATCCGGGAGGGTGGAAAAACAAGAGGATTAGCTAATGTAGAGGTGTTATTTACGGCTGATTATCTTGATTATATAGCCGGATGGGCCCGTCGTTATGAAGGGGAAATCATTCCTAGTGACCGTCCTCACGAAAATATATTTGTCTTTAAGAAACCTATTGGGGTGACAACAGGCATCCTGCCTTGGAATTTTCCTTTTTTCTTGATTGCCCGTAAGGCCGCTCCTGCTCTGTTGACGGGGAATACAATTGTGGTAAAGCCGAGTCAGCTGACACCGGAAAATGCATATGTTTTCGCACAGATTGTAGATGAAGTTGGGTTGCCTAAAGGTGTATTCAATCTAGTAAACGGTCGTGGTTCGGTGATAGGACATGAACTGGCTGCTAACCCTAAAGTAGGTATGGTTAGTCTGACCGGAAGTGTGGAGGCTGGAATACAAACCATGGCAGCCGCTTCTGCCAATGTGACGAAGGTTTCTTTGGAATTGGGGGGAAAGGCTCCCGGTATTGTAATGCCGGATGCAGATTTGGATTTAGCTGTAAAATCCATTATTGCTTCGCGTGTTATTAATACAGGACAGGTATGTAATTGTTGTGAGCGCGTGTATGTACATTCTAGTATAAAAGAGGCTTTCCTTGAGAAACTGTTGGCAGGATTCAAGCAGGTGAAAGTGGGGGATCCGAATCAGTATACAGACCTCGATATGGGTCCGTTGATTGATGCCAAAGCACTGAAATCAGTAGAAGAGAAAGTGAAAAAAGCTATTGAGCAGGGAGCTGAGTTGCTATGCGGTGGTCATCGTATCGGTACTAAAGGATATTTCTTTGAACCGACGATTTTGATTAATTGTACCCAAAAGATGGATATTATTCAGGAAGAAACTTTTGGACCGGTACTTCCGGTTGTTGAGTTTACAGAGGTGGAAGACGCCATTGCTTGGGCTAATGATTGTGAATATGGGCTGACTTCTTCTATTTATACTCAGAATCTGGATATGGCATTTAAATTGATTCGTGCGTTGAAATTTGGTGAAACTTATGTGAATCGTGAGAATTTTGAAGCTATGCAGGGATTCCATGCCGGATGGCGTAAATCTGGTATCGGTGGCGCGGATGGTAAACATGGTCTGGAAGAGTATTTGCAGACGCAGCTGGTTTATTTGGAGACTAAAGGGTAATTCTTATAATTATTCTATGTAGGATTATCTCGGGATATAATTCGTATTTTATGTCTCGAGATACATCTTGTTATATGATGGATATTTATTATTGATTTGGATTGATACTTTAAGAAGTATAGAGTACAAAATACTTGTTGTTTCGTCCTGTTGGAAAAGGTTTATTCATCATAAAACAGCATGCTATGAAATTATTTTTTTCTTTCGTATTTGCCTTATTGGCTTTTACTACTTGTACAAAACCTGACAAGGAAGTCTATATCTTCACTTCTCATCGTGAGCCGGCATTGGACGGGTTACATTATCTTTACAGCTATGACGGTTATCATTGGGATAGTATTGCAGGTTCATGGCTGAAACCGGAAATAGGAAACAAGACCCCTTATTATAATTATTTCACTAAACAGACCGAAGAACAGAAATATGCTCCCAATTCGATGATGCGTGATCCGTCCATTACCCAAGGTCCGGATGGAACCTTTCATTTGGTGTGGACCATCAGTTGGAATGGGGAACAAGGATTTGGTTATGCCAGTTCTAAAGACTTGATTCATTGGAGCGAACAACGTGAAATCAAAGTGATGAAAGACTCTTTGACTAACAATGTGTGGGCACCGGAAGTTTTCTATGATGATGAAAAGGGACAGTTCATCGTTGCCTGGTCCTCTGCCATTCCAGTAGAGAGATATACGGCAGCCGATAGTTTGGGAGCTAATAAAAGTCACCGTGCCTATTATACCACGACCAAGGATTTCCAAACGTTTGCTCCGGCAAAGGCATTTTATGATCCCGGATTTAATTCTATTGACGGATTTATAGTAAAGCGTGATAAAAATGACTATGTATTAATTATAAAAGACAATCGTAAGCCTGGTTACAGTGATCTGTTCTGTGTGTCCGGACCATCGGCGGAAGGGCCTTATACTAGTCCGTCAACGAAATTTGCACCGACTTATTCCGAGGGACCGTGTGCCGTGAAAGTAGGTGATGAATGGTTGATTTATTTTGATGTTTATCGGGAAGGTCGGTTTGGAGCCGTAGCGACAAAGGATTTTAAGACCTTTACTCCTATAGACAATCAGATTTCTATTCCGCAAGGACATAAGCATGGTACTATTATAAAAGTTCCTGAATCAGTTTTGCTGAACCTGAAAGCGGAGGAAGCTAAAAGATTCCCTCAAAAAGACTAGTTATTACCCTGAATTGTTTACTTGAATAAGTTACTTTGGGCTTTGAAATTTATATGATAAATGCGC
>QFCD01000156.1_pt1 | contig 62959 bp, 58 predicted proteins | sample 5346081 | NCBI WGS metagenome assembly QFCD01 (sample SAMN09062251, study PRJNA434731) | Human gut metagenome, whole genome shotgun sequencing project. | isolation source: stool timepoint A gemcode assembly | host: Homo sapiens | collected 2015 | reverse complement strand
TTGCAATCTCGATACGGTTGTTTCCCGGAGAGCTTGTACCGCTACCGCATCCGGCTTGCGTTCAATGCCGCCCGTTACGGGTACTTGCGCCACTTGCCCGCCGTCATTCATATACCTTGCCGCCAGTTCGTAGGACTTTTCAAGTAAAGCCATTTGGTCGTCAGTGGTGGGCGTGGCGTTCTGCTGCTGTTGCAGTCGGTCGGTCAGTTCCGCCACCTGCCGTTTCAAATCCTCTTTTTCTTCATCCACCGCCGGAGTTTCGTAGAATGTGCTTAACTGGCGGTTGATGTCCCGGTAGGCGTTTGCCGAAGAAGAAGCCCCGCCGCCCCGCCGGGGTTGCGCATCCTCTTCCGGCATCAGTTCGATTTCCGCCTGCGGTTCTTCGGTTTCATCGTCCCCCGTGAAACCGAAGTCCTGCAAGGATTGTATCTTGTCCTGCTGCTTGCGGTTCATCATCGCCTGCTCGTATGCCTTTTGCTTGTCGGCTATAATCCCGTCCTCTGCGGGCAGGGGTATGTCGGCGTTGAAGCCGCCCACGCTTTCCACATTCACGTCCTCTTTGCCAGAGGGGGCGAATATCAGGTACATGCACCCGGCAAAGACGAGGAACATCAGCGGGAAGACTATCATTTTCCTGCGCTGCTGTATCTGTTGGGGTGTCAGTTCCCGTTTGGGCTTCTTTTCCTTTTCGGGCTTCCCGTCCGTCTGCGGTACGGTCGTGCCGTTTTCATTCTTCTGTACTTCTTCCATATTCCGGTCTGTTTAATAAGTTGATACTATCGCTATCGTGTAGCGGAATTTGTTTGATATGTTCTATTTGTAGGCGTTGCCCGTCCCGTTTCCCAATGTTGTAGATTGATGAAACGGTGATGTAGATAGACAAGCCACCGAACAGGAAGAACATCACGAGGATAACCACCAGCCTTTTGCCCGGCGTAATCCGTCCGCACATCCGGCGCAGGCGGTCGTCCGCCCAGTCCTGCACCTTTTCGATATAGTTTCGTTTCCTTTCCATACGGCTATCTTTTGACGGTCTGTAAATCCTTATTCTCGGTAATGGTGAACGCTTCGATGATGAAGCCGTGCGGGTTGTTGTCGCTGCGTGTGGCGTTGAGCAGGCGGCACGAGGTCACAAGACTTCGTACCGTCAGGCTACTTTCCCGGACAATCAACTGGCGGGCATACGTGTTCACCTTGTAGGGGTACTGGTCGAAGTCGCACTTCACGCTGTCAATCTCCACCGTCTGCGTGACGTTTCCGGAAATCACCCGGTTGTAGTAGCCCTTTTCTGCCAAGTCCTTGTAATAGTTGAAAGCGGTCTTGTCGGCGAGAAACAACGAGCGTTTGATGTTGCTTTCGATAGCCCCCTTTTCGGGTGATAAGGTGAAGAAAAGTTCGTGGAAACGCCGCACGTGCGACTTCGCTTCCACGGGTCTGTTTTGTGCCATGTCCTGCGAGAGTGCCAGCATCAGGCTTTTGCCGTTGTCGAGGACGTATATCTTCTGCCGCTGCTTCTCGGCGAAGCTGTACGAGTTCCACACGGCAAAGCCCGTCACCAGTGCGCACAGGCAGATGAATACCAGCGCAAAGAGCCGGATTTGCCGGAAACTCGTTTCGATGTTCGTTAATGACTTAAATTCCATATACTAAATTTTGATGTTGGTTATTTGAGTAGTTTCCCGGTTACTTTCCCGCTTGCCGCACCGACCGCAGCCCCGGCGATTGAACCAGCCCGTGCCACGTTGCGGTTATAGGCAGACGTACCGCCAGCCGACACTATCCAGCTTGCCACCGTTGGAATGGTGAAGTAGCCCACGATGCCGATAATCATAAAGATTATATACACGGTGCTGCTCCCGTCCGGGATGAAATTCGGGTCTGAAAGCTGCTCGATGTCTTTTTGGAGCATCAGGGTTTGTATGCGTGCCAGCACGCTGCTGAACAAGTCCGACACGGGCAGCCACAGGTAAATGGAGATATAGCGTGAAATCCACCGGGTCAGCGTGCTTTGGAAACCGTCATAGACGGAAATCGCAAACGCCAGCGGACCCAGTATGCTTAACACGATTAGGAAGAACGTGCGCAGCGTGTCTATAATCAGCCCCGCCGCCTGAAAGAGCATTTCCAATAACTCCCTGAACCAGTCCCGGACGGACTTCTTTATATTATAAGCCGTCCTGTCCATGTACATACCCGTCATAGTCACCATGTCGGAGGGTGACCAGCCCAGTTCTTCCAGTTGTCGGTCAAATTCCTCGTCCGATGCAAGGTAAGCCGTTTCGGGGCTTCGCATCAGGGCTTCATATTCCAGTCGGTCTTTCTGCGCCCGGTACTCGTTCATGTCGAAAGTCTGCGTTTCCATAAGCTGGTTGCACCCTTTTACCACTGGCGACAATACCGTGTTGATAGTCCCCAGCACGAAAGTTGGAAAAAACATGATGCACAGCCCCAACGCAAAGGGACGCAGGAGCGGGTACACGTCTATGGGTTCGGCACGTGCGAGCGACTGCCACACTTTGGCGGCTACATAGAACAAAGCTCCCAGCCCGGCTATCCCTTTGGCTACCCCTGTCATGTTACTGCACAAGGGCATCATTTCATCGTACAGCACCCGCAACACTTGGTGCAGGTTGTCAAAATCCACTGCTGCTAATAACATAGGCATATCGATTTATATATTACCAGTAGCGTTCATCCGCCGAGCCGTAGAGAGCCAGCACCCGGTCGGTGTCGTTCTTCTTCTTCGCCCGCAGGTAGGACACGGATATGTTCTTTCGGGTGTAGTAGTTCACGAGGTTGCGGTAGTTGAGCAGGCTTTTATAGGCGTTGTTGATTACCGCCAGCCTTTCGGCATCCGTCAGCGACATGCCCGTCACGTTCACTACATTCTTCAAGTCCTGCAACACGTCCGCACTTTCGGAGAGCAGCTTGGCGTACCCGGCTGAAATGGCGGTGAGTTCATCCGGCGTGTAGTTCGGGTCTGCCAGCATGTTCTGATAGTTTCGCACGTAGATTTCGGATATTTCCGCCACCAGCTCAATGGACTTCTTCACCTTGATGCCGCCCTTGACAACATCGTGTACCGCTTTGAGCGCATCGTAATATTTTTTACCCTGCTGGAAAATCTTCTGCGCTTCCATGAAGCCGTCCAGCGTGTTCTTGGCAGTGGTGGAAGTCTGCACTATCTGCTTGGTGGTGTTGATGATGCCCTGTGCCAAGTTGCCGGGGTCTGACACCACCCACTGTGCGGATGCCTTGCCGATGAAGCAAAGGCATACCGCCAAAAGGAGAATTGTTTTCTTCATGTTCCTAATTTTTAAGTTGTTGATGATTGGGGATTGCGTTTGCTTTCCGCAAGCCGCTTGATAGCCAGTTCAAGGTTGCCGCCCAGCTTGTCGGCGAGGGCGAACAGTTCCATTTTCTCGCTTTCCTCTGTCGTGAACGTGTAATATTCTTCCAGCGAAACTTCTGTGGCGTACACTGCCGACTGCGTGCCGCCCAGTGAGAAGAAAACTTCCTTGTACTTCCGTCCGGGGTGGTTCGCCATGTTGATAGACAATATCTGCGAACGCTCCTTATCGGTCAGCCCCAGCAGGTTTTGTATGCTGTCGAACTTGTTGAGATATTTCCTTTGGTCTAACAATATTTTGCAGTCCGAGTTGTTGATGATACTCTCTTTCACGATAGGGGAAGAAATAATATCCTCAATCTCTTGTGTGACCACAATCGCTTCCCCGAAATACTTCCGGACTGTTTTGTAGAGGTAGCGAATATAATCCGCCATGTTCGCCGATGCAATCGCTTTCCACGCTTCCTCGATTAGTATTAACTTCCTTATTCCCTTTAACTTGCGCATCTTGTTTATAAAGGCTTCCATGATGATGATAGTCGTTACCGGGAATAAAATCTTGTGGTCTTTGATGTTATCCAACTCAAAGACAATGAAGCGTTTATGCAGCAAATCCAGTTCCTTGTCGGAGTTCAGCAGGTAGTCGTACTCACCGCCACGATAGTACGGTTCAAGCACGTTCAGGAAATTGTCAATGTCAAAATCCTTTTCCCTGACGTTTTTCTGTTCAAGCTGTCGGCGGTAATCATCCCTGACAAACTCGTAGAACGTGTTGAAGCAGGGCGTTACCGAACGGTCTTTGCCTATCAGTTCGATATAGGCACTCACGGCGTTTGACAACGCCACTTCTTCCGACCGTTTCGGGGCTTCATCGTCCCGCTTCCACAGGGTGAGTATCAGGGTCTTGATGCTCTCTTTCTTCTCGATGTCAAATACCCCGTCCTCGACATAGAACGGGTTGAAGGCTATCGGGTTCTCGTTGGTGTAGGTGAAATAAATCCCGTCCTCTCCGTGTGTACGGTTGTGGATAAGCTGGGACAGCCCCAAGTAGCTGTTACCCGTATCGACCAGCAGCACGTGCGCCCCCTGCTCGTAATACTGGCGCACCATGTGGTTGGTGAAGAAAGACTTCCCGCTACCGCTCGGCCCAAGTATGAACTTGTTGCGGTTCGTGGTGATGCCTTTCTTCATGGGCAAATCCGATATGTCGATGTGCAGCGGGCGACCGCTTACCCTGTCCACCATTTTGATGCCGAACGGCGAAAGCGAACTCTTGTAGTTCGTTTCTTCCACGAACAGGCATAGAGCCTGCCCCAAGAACGTGTAGAAACTTTCCTCTGCCGGGAAGTCGGCTTCGTTGCCGGGTATGCCCGCCCAAAAGAGCGTGGGCGTATCGACCGTGTTGTGGCGTGGCTTGCACTCCATTAAGGCAAGCTGGCTTCCCACATCGTTGCGTATGCGTTTGAGTTCGTCCCTATCGTCACTCCATGCCATGACGTTGCAGTGGCAGCGTACCGAAATAAGCCCCTTGCTGTGCGCTTCGTTCAGGTACTCGTCTATCCATTCCTTGTTCACTTGGTTGGCACGGGAGTAACGGGAGAGCGATTGCATGTTCCGGGCGGTCTGCTCGAAGTTCTTCAGGTTTTCGGCGTGGTCGTCTATGAAGATGAACTGGTTATAGACGTGGTTACACGACAACAGCACGCCCACCGGGGCGGCAAAACTTAACCTGCAATCGCTTCTGTCTGTGGACAGCTTCTCAAATCGGCAGTCCGTCCCGACCTTTCCGGGCAAATCTTCCACGTCCGAAAGCGTGTGCAGGCACAGTATATCGTCCCCGACACGCATTTCTTCCGGGTACAGCCCGATGTCTTTCAGGCAGGTGGTATCTGTCTGCGATAGCGAGAAGTATTTCTCGATGATGCCCGCCTTTCCGTCCTGCCCGGTGATTTCCGATGCCGCCAGCCGGGTAAGGGTGACAAAACCGCTGTCGTTCATAATCCTTTCAAACTGCCCGACCGCTTCGATGAACTTTGCCGCCGCTTCCTTGTCGGCTATCTCCTGCGGTACAATCCTGCCCCGGCATAGGGTGGAGAAGTCGCTCTGTCGGCGGCTTCTCTCCCTTGTCGTCTTTGTCAGGAACAGGTAGCAGTAATGGTTCAGGAACGGGCGTTCATTGAAGTGCCGTTCAAAGGATCGGCTTAAAAAACTAAGCTCGTCCCTTTCGGTGTCGGGCTGGTAGTTCTCCTTGATGAAGAAGTCCTGCTTGTGTACTATGGAGTAGTCGGGCAGTACCTTGATTGCCTTGTACCACGCCGAATGTATGGCTTCGTACTCGGCACTGGTGACGGTGAACAGTTCGGGCAGTTCCACCCTGAAAGCCACCGTTATGTCCGCATCCTTTGAAATGATGCAACCGTTCTCCACCGCCAAAAGTGGAAATTTCCTTTCCAGCGTGGTAGCCTTTAATGTATTCCTCATGTTCTTTCTTCCTTTCTTCTTTTGTAGTTGAACAGCCGGGGTATCGCCTTTCGGCTGATAATGAAGCGTGGGTGTCTTTTGCGTGCGGCTGCTTTCATCAGCCCGTGCGTGCCGTACCGTGCGTTGAGCCGGAACGTCTGCCACACGAGCAGCAGCGAAGCCGACACGATGAAACCGATACATAGCCACTGGTTCACGCCTGCCATGAACAGGACGATGAACACCACGAAGACGGCAAGCAAGCCGCCTGCAAAAATGAAAAGGTACTGGCTTTTCAGCCCCTTGAACTCCACCGGCTTTCCGATACCCCTGTTTACCGGATATTCAGACATAGCCGCTGTTTTAGAGGAAGAACGACCGCAGGATAGTGGCGGCGACAATCAGGAAGATGCACGCCCCGAACCAACTGGCGGCGGTCTTTGAGGTGTCGGGGTCGCCGCTTGAAAATTTGTTATACACTTTTACCCCGCCAATCAAGCCGCAGACCGCCCCGATTGCGTACACCAGTTTTGTTCCGGGGTCGAAATACCCGGTGATTAGGTTCGTGGCTTCGGTGATGCCCGCCTGCCCGTTGCCCTGTGCGTAGGCACTTACCGCAGCGGCAAGGATAGCCGCCGACAAAAAGATTTTCTTTTCTCATTGCGAATTGGATTTTAATGCCGGGCGTAGCGGGTGGATAGTCCGCCTGTCACCCGGCTGGTGAATAACTTGAAATTTTAGTGGCTGCGGCACGGATAGTCCCGTTTGTCTGTTGGTTTTCAGGGTTGCCAATCAACCGTAATCACGCTGTTTCATGTTGTCAGTCTTATACATTATTATATTAAAGGAAAGTCGTTCATGTCGAACGCTTCGTGTTCCTCGCTTGTATTGCCAGTTCCGGCAGGGACAGCAGCCGTAGCCAGTTCCGCTTCGTTGCGCCCCAGCAGTTCCGCTACCTTTGCCAGCCCGCCGTTGATGTTCTCCACCACCGCATCGTAGAGGTTCGTCCCCTCAATGCTTGCCAGTGTCCCGGTGGCTTGCCGTTTCTCCGCTTCGGTGGGGTTGTCGGCGTTCGCCGTGCGTACCGCTTCGCCCAGTTCGTCAAAGCTCACGCCCGTAGCCCGCCCGGTATCATCGTCACCGTCCATGTACCCGGCTATTTCCTCGTCCTCGTAGTCGGGTTCGTCATTCTCGTAACCGGGCGTTTCTTCCGCTTCGGGTGTTGCTTCCGAAATGTTTTCTTCCGGCTGTCTGTCAGCCTGCGGCGCAAAAATAGTATCATTTTCAGCCGCTTGCGGGAGGTGTCCCGATTTGTCCTGCGCTGTCCCGATTAGTCCACCTCTTGTATCGGCTTTCACCTACCAGCGTGTAGCCTGAAACCTCAGTTTCGTGGAAGTGAGCGCATCATCCGCTTTGCCCGGTGATGTCCGGCTGTCCGTGTAGCGATACCACAGCCACAGGGCGATATAGTACACCGCCAGCCCGGTAAGTATGCAATAGATTACCATAGATCAGACAGGCTTTTGGAAGTGGCTTTCGTACAGGGTGTTTATCTCGTCTTGGTACTGCTCGAAGTGGCGCAGCAGAATGTTTTCCACGTAGCTGCTTACCGTCACCTTGCGCCCGCCTATCACCGTCACGATACGCATCAGCTTCTCGTGCGTGGTACGGCTCACGTACAAGGGCTGTCGGTCTGCCAGTTCCACTTTCTGAAAGTAGGTTTCCCGGTAGTCGCCCGTGCCACCCTTGCGCTTGCGGGGTGTCGGTTTCTCCACCCGCACCGTTTCCGTCTGCTGTCCCTCTTGGGTAATCCTTTGTGCTGCACGGGCATGTGGTGCATCATCCGGCTTTATTCTCCCGCTTGGCGGGTACGCCCTGCGAGATAAGTTCTTTCATGAAATCCTCGTCTATCTTCGGCATCCCGCCGCTTTGCTTTGCCATATCATTGTAATTTGATGTAGTACACTATTTCGGTTATCAGTTCTTCCAAGTTGCTTCCCCTCACCAGCGGGCGGCTGGCGGGAAAGAGCGTGGAGCGGAACACCGCTTTTTTATCCGCTACCAGTTCCTTTTTGTAGCGTTTGGTATCGGGGATAAAGGTTTTCATCAGCGGCAGTTCCAGTCCTTAATGGTCTTGTCATAGGCGGTGTAAAGGTCTGTTTTCTCCCGCCCGTCCACCATGTTCCAAAAGAGGTACAGCCCGGCAAGTCGGCAGGCTTCATTCCTCACCAATAGCTTTTGGATAGCCATTGCGAACGACAGGCTGCTTTCCAGCACCACCTTGTCGGCTGAAATGGGGGTGAAGATGTAGTCCATGCCCGCAAGGGAGTTTATCACGCCCTCGCTGTTCACCGTGCCGGGCAGGTCGAAAAACACTATATCCGGCACGTGTCCGGCAGTGGCTACATACTCGTCAGCCGTGACTATCGCCTTTTCGGGTGAACTGCATAATACCGGGTAGGCTTTCTTCCCCAGTCGGGTAAACAATTCATACGCCATTCGCTTGTAATCTTCATCCGCCCCGACCTGCTCGGCATCCCGCTTGCGCATCCCGGCAATGGAGTGCTGGGGGTAGTCGCAATCGACCACCGCCACATCGTAGCCTTTGAGGTAGTAGAGGTAACTCGCCGCCAGCACGGTAAAGGTGGTTTTGCCGACCCCGCCCTTTTGAGTGGAAAAGGCGACATAAAGGGGTGTTTTCTCGTTTTCCATATTGCTTTCGTTCATTATTGGTTGATAGATTTGTTTATTGCTTTCAATCATTCTGTCTTTCTTCCATTCATTATTTCAATATTGCCGTCTTGAAATATTGAAAGATTGTTTTATTTCAATCTTGTTTTCTTGCTTTCATTCTTTCTTGAAAGATTGAAATCCTGCAATCCAGCTTTCTTGAAATCATGCTTTCAGCCAATCATTCCTTTCTTGAAATAGGGCTTTCCATATTGCTTTCAATCTTGAAATCTTCGATGCAAAATAAAGGAGAAAAAACGTCCCGCTGAGACCTGTGTCCCGATTTGTCCTGCGCTGTCCCGATTTGTCCACCAACCGCCTATTTTACAGCATTATAAATCACCGTTACTTTGCAGCGGAGTAACGAACCGCAGGGGGGCAGGGGTGTAAAACCGGGCTGGTGACATGGCTGGGCATACCGTTTCACGCTAACCCCAATCCGTCCGTGACGGATTTCGATTTTCGTCAGAAAATAGCAAGGTGTGTTTTGTAGCTACAAAACCGTTTTCCGTGCCTGAAAACGCCTTGCCCCTTGCGGGGGTAAAAATCACTCCGAAGTCGTAATTTTTTAATCCAAAGAAGTATGGAAACAAGAAGAACCAACAAGGGCGGTCGCCCCGCCCTCGCAGACCCGGCGAAGCATCGCCATGTCCTTTACCTGAACGACCGGGAGAACGCCCGCTTCCTCTCGCAGTGGGAGCAGTCGGGCGTTACGAGCAAGTCCCGTTTCATCGCCGCCCGGTTGTTCGGCGAGCCGTTCCGGGTGGTGAAAGTGGACAAATCGGCAGTAGAATATTGCGCCCGGCTGACCGAATTTTATGCACAGATTCAGAGCGATTGCGGTCAATTACAACCAAGTTGTAAAGGCGTTGCACAGCAACTTTTCGGAGAAAAAGGCACTGGCTTTTCTCTATAAATTGGAGAAAGCGACCACCGAACTGGCGGCACTGAACCGCCAAGTTATTACATTAACCAATGAATGCAAGGAACTATGGTTGCCAAAATAAGCACGGGCGGCAATATGTTCGGCGCACTGGCGTACAATCAAAACAAGGTGGACAGCGAGGAAGCAAAGGTGCTTTTCTCCAACCGGATGCTGTTAAGCGAGGACGGGCGTTTCAACATCGGCGAGTGTATGCGCAGCTTTGAAATGCAGATGCCCGTCCAGCTATCCACCAAGAAGCCGATACTTCATATTTCCATAAACCCGCACCCGGAAGACGTGCTGACCGACCAGCAGCTTTCCGACATTGCCAAAGAGTATATGCGGAAGTTGGGCTATGGCGACCAGCCTTATCTGGTGTACAAGCATACCGACATCGACCGCCACCATATCCACATCGTGGGTTTGCGGGTGGACGAGAACGGCAAGCCGCTGAATGACAAGTTCGAGCATCGGCGCAGCAAGCAAATCACCCGTGAACTGGAAAAGAAATACGGGCTTCACCCGGCAGAACGAAAGGAGCGTGCCGAACGCCCGGAACTTAAAAAGGTGGACTATGCCGCCGGGGACGTGAAGCACCAAATCGGCAATACCGTGAAAGCGGCTTGCTACGGCTACCGCTTCCAGTCGTTCGGGGAGTACAAGGCTTTGCTTGCCGCTTACAACGTGTGCGCGAGGAAGTCAAAGGCGAGAGTAAACGGCAAACCCCTATCAGGGCATTGTCTATTCCGCATGAACGACAAGGGCGAAAAGGTGGGCAACCCGGTAAAGGCTTCCCGCATCGGCAAGTCGGTGGGTTATGAAGCGGTGCAGCGCAGAATGGAGAAATCGGGCGAAGCAATCAAGAACGGGAAACTGAAAGAGCGCACCCGGAAGATTGTAGCCATGCCATGCAGACCGCCCGCAGCCGCAAGGAACTGGAACAACAGCTAAAGAAGCAGGGCATTGACGTGGTATTCCGTCAGAACGACAGCGGGCGCATCTATGGCGTTACGTTCATCGACCACGACAGCCGGGTGGTGCTGAACGGTTCACGCTTGGGCAAGGAGTATTCGGCGAACGTGTTCAACGAACGTTTTTCGGGTGAAACCCGGAAATATACACCAGTCAGAAGTGACAAACACAACAGCGGGAACAATCCACGCATCAGGAACAGCCGGGCTTCACGCCGGAAAGCCGACATCGTTTCGGGCGTGGCTTCCGTGCTGGGTGCTTTCGGCGGTTTGCTGGGCGGCGGTGCATCAGGCGGTGACGAACCGCAGGACACCGCCCGCCAAAAGAGAAAGAAGAAAAAGAAGCGCACAAGGCGCATCGACTAACTAAAAAACATTACAATCATGCAACAGGAAGATGATTTGAGAGGGCTTGCAAGGGTCATGGACTTTATGCGGGCTGTCAGTATTCTATTCGTGGGAATAAACGTGTACTGGTTCTGTTACTCCACCCTGAAAGAGTGGGGAGTGACGTTTGAGGTGATAGACAAGATACTGTGGAACTTCCAGCGCACCACCGGGCTGTTCTCGTCCGTCCCTTTGGACGAAACTTTTTCGGTGGTGTTCCTCGCCCTGTCGTGCATCGGCACTAAGGGCGTGAAAGAGGAAAAGATAACGTGGGCGAAGATACATTGCAGCCTTGCGGCGGGTGTCGTGTTGTTTTTCCTGAACTGGTGGCTGCTGGAACTTCCCGCTGCCACATACGGCGGATGCCGTGTTTTATATCGCCACGCTGTCGGCGGGCTATATCTGTATGCTCATGGCGGGTACATGGATGTCCCGGTTGTTGAAGAACAACCTAATGGATGATGTCTTTAACATGGAGAACGAAAGTTTCCAGCAGGAAACAAGGCTTATCGAGAACGAGTATTCCGTAAATCTGCCGACCCGGTTCTACTATAAACAAAGAAATGGAATAATGGCTGGATAAATGTCGTGAACCCGTTCCGTGCCAGCCTTGTACTGGGAACACCGGGCAGCGGTAAGTCGTATGCGGTGGTAAACAGCTACATAAAACAGCAAATCGAGAAAGGTTTTGCGCTTTACTGCTATGATTATAAGTTTCCCTGATCTTTCGGAAATCGCTTACAATCATACTTAACCACTTGGACGGCTACAAGGTAAAGCCCTAAATTCTATATTATCAATTTTGACGACCCCCGCAAGAGCCACCGATGCAACCCGATAAACGCCAGCTTCATGTCGGACATTGCGGATGCCTACGAAGCAAGCTACACGATAATGCTTAACCTTAATCGCTCTTGGATAAGCAAGCAGGGCGATTTCTTCGTGGAAAGCCCGATTATTCTTTTAGCGGCTATAATTTGGTATTTGCGCATTTATCAGGGCGGCAGGTATTGCACGTTCCCCCATGCCATTGAACTGCTGAACAAGAAATACGCCGATGTTTTCACGATTTTGCGCAGCTATCCCGAACTGGAAAACTACCTTTCCCCGTTCGTAGATGCTTGGGAATCAGATGCCCAAGAGCAGTTGCAGGGGCAGATTGCCAGTGCGAAAATCCCGCTTTCAAGGATGATTTCACCCGCCCTTTACTGGGTAATGACGGGCGATGATTTTTCACTGGACATCAACAATCCGCAAGAGCCTAAAATCTTGGTTGTCGGCAACAATCCCCGACCGTCAGAAATATCTATTCGGCGGCACTGGGATTATATAATCAGTAGAATAGTGAAGCTGATAAACAAGAAAGGTCAGCTTAAAAGTTCGGTGATAATAGACGAGTTGCCAACGATTTATTTTCGTGGGCTTGATAATTTGATTGCCACCGCCCGAAGCAACAAGGTTGCGGTTCTGTTGGGCTTTCAGGATTACAGCCAGCTTACCCGTGACTACGGGGACAAGGAAAGCCGAGTAATCCAAAATACTGTGGGTAACGTGTTCAGCGGTCAGGTAGTCGGTGAAACGGCGAAAATCCTTTCCGAGCGTTTCGGTAAGGTGTTGCAGAAACGGCAGAGCATGACAATCAACCAGCGGGAAAAATCCACCTCGATAAGCACCCAAATGGACAGCCTGATACCCGCCAGCAAAATATCCAACCTCACGCAAGGTATGTTCGTGGGGGCAGTGGCAGACAACTTCGATGAACGGATAGAACAGAAGATTTTCCACTGTGAAATCGTGGTGGACAATGAAAAGGTGAAGCGGGAAACCGCCCGTTACGTGAAGTTGCCGCAGATAATCGACTTCACCGACAAGGACGGCAACGACCGGATGCAGGAGGAGATACAAGCCAACTATGACCGCATCCGTCAGGAAGTCCGGCAGATTGTCGAGGACGAGATAGCACGGATAAAGAACGACCCAGAGCTATGCCATTTGATTAGGGAGGAAGAATAGCTATATATAATAATGTATAGGAACTCAAAAGCCGTAGCATAAATCTATGGCTTTTGTTGTTCTTATTGTTCTATCAGCAATTCTATCTTTTTAGCTATTTCTTCCGATGTCGGTAATAGCTTTTTGTAAGCTTCGGGCAGTTCGGAAGAAAGGCTGTAGGTTGCCACCCCGATAGGCATATTGGAACTTTTCAAGGCATACTCTACAATCATACGGCTTTTGGACTTGCAGATGATAATGCCGATAGCCGGATTTTCATGCGGTAATTTCACCGTATCATTTAAAACATTCAGATAGAACTCCATTTTACCTTTATACTCCGGCTGGAACTCTCCAATTTTCAGTTCTATGGCTATCATGGCTTGCAAACGTCTGTTGTACAGTAGTAAGTCTATGAAATATTCTTTTCCGTCCACTACCAGCCGATATTGGTTGCCTATGAATGAAAAATCAGTACCGAACTCCATAAGGAACGCACGGATATTCTTAATAATAGCCTGTTCCAATTCATATTCCGAATGTTCCTCTGCAAGCCCTACAAGGTCAAATGTATATTCATCTTTTAATGCAAGTATAGCTTGGTTCTTTATTTTATCAGGCAGGGTATTGTCAAAATTGCTTTGCCCAAGTAAATAGTTCTCGTAAGTTTTGGCTTCTATCTTGTTGATAAGAACATCTTTCGTCCAACCGTATTTTTGGGTAGCCAATATATAAAATTGACGTTGTCGTGTTTCCTTGCACTTTGTCAGAATGACTATATGTTTCGACCAGCTAATTTCTCCAACTAATGGTTGGAGAATTTCATTGGACTGGTATTCAGCATAAAAACGTGCCATATCCCACATATTGGAAACTCCAAATCCTTTTATCCCCGGAAACTCTTTCTGTATGTCTCGTGAAAGGTTTTCCACAACGGATTTTCCCCAACCTAATGCCGTCTGCTGCTCGGTAATCCGTTTACCGACTTCCCAATATAAGGCTATCATTTCTTTGTTTACTGCCTTTAATGCTTCATACTGGGCAGACCTGATACGGGCGGTTATCTCATTTTTGAAGTTGAGATATTCGGGGGATAATATAGAACTGTTTTTCTCTGTCATATTCTGTTATGTATAATAACTGATTACAAAGTTATGTTTTTCTTTGGATTAAGTAATGGATTGCTCCTGCTTTATCATCTCTTTTTTAATCCCGACCGGACAAATCGGGACAGTGCAGGACAAATTCGGACACTCCTTTCTACCTATCCCAATATAGCATATTTAATGGTTACCTTTGGGCGGGACTATTCCCGTAACCACTAAAATTCCAATTATTTATGGCAAACAGAATGACCCCGCCCGCAGAGGGGCAGGAAAAAGACGTGCTGCTGGTCTTGGATAAACAGCAGGGCAAGGTGAGTGCCGTTAAGGGCATCGACAAGGACAGCAATTTGCAGACCGTATCGCCGACACACGGCGGCGAGTTCATGCAGGTGGACAAGAACAGCGATGTGTTCAGCAACTTCATTTCCAATTTCTTCCGCAAGTTTCAGGACACTTCCGGGCTGGAACTGTTCAGCGTCAAGGCTTCCGAAGTGGAGCAAAACGCAAAGGCAATCGAGGACAACCACCGCAACCCGACACCGGAGGGCGGCAAGCGGGCTGAAATGTTACGAGTTCCGAAGCCCGACTTCCACGAGTTCAAGCAGGGCTACCGCTTCGACCCGGCAAAAATCGACTGGGAGAACCTGAAAAAAGTCGGCATCACCGCCGACACCCTGAAAAACACGAAAGACTTCGACCGGGTGATGCGTGGCTACAAGTCCCGCAACACCTACACCGTTTCGGGGACGGTAGGCGGCTTTTACCTCAAACCTACCGATGTCAAGCTCTCTTTCTATCAGGCTAAGGACGGCACGGTAGTACCCAAGCTGCACGGCGTACAGCAGGATGAAAAGCTGTTGCAACGCCCGTTCCATGAACACGACTTCACCAAGCAAGAACAGGGCAACTTGCAGGGTACTGGCAACTTGGGCGGCATCGCAGAAATCAAAGACCCGAAAAGCGGCGAACAAATCCCCGTGTTCGTCAGCCGGGACAGGTACACGCACGAACTGGAGTATATGCGGGCAGACAAATGGAAATGCCCCTATACAATCTGTAACGTGAAAGTCAGCCCGGAACAGAAAACCGCCTTTGAAGCCGGGCAAGCGGTCAAAATGGAAAACCTGCAATTCAGGGACGGCACACGGCGCAGTGCCTATTTGCAGGTCAGTGCGGTGGAGCGTGGCTTGGAGTTCCTGCCCCGTGCCGCCGTCCAGTTCTTGCAACAAGGGCAGCAGCCCGCACAGCAGCAGGTAGCCGGGCTAAAGGACGGGCAGGGCGTTGAGTTCAACGGTCATGTGCAACCCGGCGCACAGGGCAAATCACCCGACAAGGTGCAGCCGAAAAACGTTACCCCCGCCGCCGAGAGCCGGACACAGGTAGCGGTCAATACAGAGGGCAAGACCAACGAAGCCACCAAGCAGGGCAAAGAGCCGTTGAAACAGGGGCAGCAGAAGCCTACCGCCAAGCAGAAAGAGAAGCAGGACAAGGCGCAAGACAAGAGCCTGAAAGCGGATAAGCCCAAGAAGTCCAAAGGAATGAAAATGTAGTACCCACCCTTAAAAAGTAAAGCATTATGAATGCATTGATAGCAGAGAAGCCCAGCGTGGCAAAAGACATCGCCCGCATCATCGGGGCGACACAGAAGAATGACGGTTATCTTTCCGGTAACGGGTACATGGTGACATGGGCGTTCGGGCACTTAATCCAGCTTGCCATGCCGGAAGCCTACGGCGTGGCGAACTTCCGCAGGGAGAGCCTGCCCATACTGCCACCCGATTTCCAGCTAATCCCCCGTCAGGTGAAAGCCGAGAAAGGCTACAAGGCAGACCCCGGCGTGTTGAAACAGTTGAAAGTGATTAAAGAGGTATTCGACCAGTGCGACAAGATTATTGTAGCCACCGATGCCGGGCGTGAGGGCGAATTGATACACCGTTACATCTATAACTATTTAGGCTGTACCAAGCCCTTTGTACGCCTGTGGATAAGCAGCCTTACCGACAGGGCAATCCGTGAGGGGCTGGACAACTTGCAGCCGGGCGAGCGTTACGATAACCTCTACCTCTCCGCCAAATCCCGCAGCGAAGCGGACTGGCTGATAGGGATAAACGCCACCCAAGCGTTGAGCGTAGCCGCCGGGCAGGGGGTGTTCTCGCTGGGCAGGGTGCAGACACCCACGCTCGTGATGATATGCAGCCGCTATTTGGAAAACAAGAATTTCGTACCCGCCAAGTTTTGGCAACTCAAAGCGGCGACCGCCAGCGGTAAAATCAGTTTCACCGCCCAATCGACCGCCAAGTGGGAGCGGCAGCCCGAAGCCATAGCCGCCCTGCAACGGGTAAAGGATGCCGGGCAGCTTGCGGTGAAGTCCGTTGAAAGGAAAGAAACCAGCCAAGAACCGCCCCTTTTGTACGACCTTACCACGCTGCAAAAGGAAGCGAACACGAAACTGAACTTTTCGGCGGACAAGACCCTTTCCATAGCGCAAAGCCTTTACGAAAAGAAAGTGATGTCATACCCCCGAACCGGGAGCCGCTATATCCCGGAGGACGTTTTCGATGAAATGCCGGAACGTGTCGCCATGCTGGGGCAGTACCCCCGCTTTGCCGGATATGCCGCCGGATTGAACGGCGTAACGCTGAACCGCCGTAGCGTGAATGACGGCAAAGTGACCGACCACCACGCCTTAATCGTGACTGAAAACCTGCCCGGTGAACTCTCCAAAGACGAACGGGCGGTTTACGAACTGGTAGCCGGGCGTATGCTGGAAGCCTTTTCGGGCAGGTGCGTGAAAGACGTAACCACCGCTGTGCTGTCTGCCGGAGATACCGACTTCACGGTGAAAGGGGCGGTGATGAAAGAAGCCGGGTGGCGTGCCGTATTCAGTGAGCAGGAAACGGGAGAGGATGAAGAAACCGCCAGCCTGCCGCCACTCCAAAAGGACGAAAACCTGCCTATTTCCAACGTAGAACTGTTGGAGAAACAGACCAAGCCGAAACCGCCGCACACGGAAAGCAGCCTGCTTGCCGCAATGGAAAACGCAGACAAGGAACTGGAGGATGCCGAACTGAAAGCCAGCCTGAAAGATGCCGGGATAGGTACACCCGCCACCCGTGCGGCGATTATCGAAACGCTGTTCACCCGCCAATACATCGTGCGTGAGAAGAAGAACCTTGTACCCACCGACAAGGGGCTTGCCGTTTACAGGATTGTCAAGGACAAGAAGATTGCCGATGTCGAAATGACGGGTATGTGGGAAACCGCCCTTTCCAAGATAGAAGCGGGAAACATGGATGCCGACACGTTCCGAAAGGGTATCGAGGTGTACGCCGCCCAAATCACGGCGGAACTGCTTTCGGTACAATTATCTGTTGCGGGCAGTGAAACCTGTCCCTGCCCCAAATGCAATAACGGGCGCATCCTGTTCTACCCGAAAGTGGCGAAGTGTTCCAACGTGGACTGTACGCTTACCATATTCCGCAACAAGTGCGACAAGCAGCTTTCCGACAAACAGATTGTCGAGCTGGTGACGAAACGCAAGACCGGGCTAATCAAGGGCTTCAAGGGCAAGAACGGCAAGGCTTTTGATGCTTCGCTGGTGCTGGACGAACAGTTCAATGTCGCCTTTTCATTTCCCGAAAAGAAAGGAAAACCGAAGAAATAGCCTATCTTTACCGCTGAAATTTCATTGTGATAGGTTTTGCCACTTATGATAATTGAAATTTTAGTGGTTGCGCCCGGAGGGAAACCGGGCGCATTTTTTACAAATGCCCGTCAAACAGGTAGGTGGAGCGGACAATCCCGCCGTCCAGTACCCCGCTTTCCGACAGTTTCCATTCCGAGCCTAATGTTTCCCCGATGAAACCGATACCCTTGCCCACCATGACGGGGACAGTGTAGATAGTCAGGCTATCCAACAATCCGGCTTTTATCAGCGAAGTAAGCAGCTTGCCGCCGCCCACCACCAGCATGTCATTTTCCTGTTTCAGTTCATAGACCCTTTGCAGTGGTTCTTCGGTCAGGAACTCCACGCCGCAGTCCGGCGTAACATTGGTGTCGTAGTGTGACACCACACAAGACCGCTTGCTTTTGTGCGGCCACCCGCCCCAGTGTTCAAAGATGTAGTTGTAGGTGTTCGCCCCCATAAGCAGGCAGTCCGCTTCCAAGTATTGTTTACTGACGATATTCTTTATTTCACTGGGTAGCCAGTCCAGTTCATAATCCGGTGTGGCGGTATGTCCGTCAAGAGATACGGCGATGTGCGCTTTAATTTGTTTCATCTTATTAGGTATTAAACAGTTTATCTTTTTCATTCATAGACTGTTCGCCAATATCCATAAAAGAAGCGTGGTTCTCACACTGCTTCGATACGTGGTACTGGCAATACCTTTTGAGGAAACAGGCAAGACCACGCTATGCGATAGCATAACGTATCCTGCACTGAATATCCCCTCAATTTGAAAATTTGCCAGTTTTCGTATCAGGACGTTCAGCGGAACGCTTATGTATGTTATATATAAAGACGAAATCACGACCGGAGCCGTTCAATCGCCGTTATTCTCTTATTTACTTTTGCAAAAGTAACGAAAATCAATGAAATAACCTTGTAAAAAGCAGAAATCCTGCCATGTCATAATTACACGGCAGGATAACGGAAAGCATAAATACTCAATTTATAATATGTTTAATCCGTGCGTTCACGGATTAGCCTGTGTATGTCGCTTGCCCGGTAGAAATATTTCCCGTCCAGCATGATATAGGGCAGTATGCCTTTCTTGCGGTAACGCTGCAAGGTCTTGGTGCTTACTTTCAGCATAAAACATAAATCCTGATTGTCAAGCAGTTTTTCACCGTTCAAATAATTGTGTTCACTTAACAAACGGTCTATTTTCCTTTCCTGCATATCGAATCTGTCCATGATACGCTCCATCCATGCCACAAAATTTTCTTTATCCATATACATAGTATTATCGGATTAAATTAGACCTATCATAAAATAACTTTGGTTTGCCGGGTCTTTAACGATAATGTCCCGTTCACGCATAAATCGGATGTAGCTTTTGGCGGTACGCTCCTTTACGTCCAAGACCTGCTGCAACTGTTCGCAAAGGTCTATGTAGGTGATATGTGTCTGTCGCCCGAAGATGTCACGGGCTACGTTCACCAGTTCCCTTTCCTTGCGCTTCTCCTTTTCCTCACGGGGCTTTTCCCCCTTGTACACGTGCATCCCGGCTTCCTTGTCCCATGCAAAGAGCATTAGAGGAACGTCCAGCGGACTACCGTCACGCACTTTCAGGGCTTTCACCACCGACTGCGTGGGTTCTTCGTCTTTCTCTATTGAAAGGATAGTAGCCGCCTTGCGTTGCAGTTCGCTACCCAAATGCCCCCGCAGCTTCAAGCCGTTCGGGACAAAGTGCAACACGCAAAGAATACACGTGTTATAGATGCCTGCCAGCCGATAGAGTTCATCTATCACCGCCACGCTTTCCGCTTCATCGTTGGCACTCTTTACAAGGTCGGCGATGCCGTCAATGACGACCAACTGGATGCCGCCGTACTGGTAGTAGAACTTATCCATGCTCTGCACAATGGCGTTCAGGCGTTCTTTGCGTGACATACCCGTCAGGCAGAACGCTTTCAGTTCATCGGGTTTGTCCGGCTGTTTGGCACGTGCCAGCAGGTTGCTTACGTTTTTGAACAGTTGCACTTCCGACTGTTCGGTGTCATAGAGCAAGACCGCCTTGTGCCTGCCGTTGGCGGTTATCTGTATGCCCAGTGTATCTATTTCCGCACCAGCCGGGCAGATGCAGCCCGCCACGATTGCGGCTACATAATTGCTCTTTCCCGTTCCCTCGCCCCCGGTGATGCCGAACAGGTTGACTTGTGTCCCCAGCGGAACGTCACCCGCCGAAATAATCTCTTGCGCTTTGGCGGGCGGGTTGTTGAAATCTATCTCGCATGATTTTAGCATAATCAATGTGTCGCTATACAGGTTGTCTAAAAATTCGATAAACAGTGTCAGGAAATCTTCACGGGTATTCCCGGCTTTGAAGTAGTCGGATATGTCCTTTTCCTCTTTCGTTCCCGGAAGCGGCAGCAGCAGGCGTTTCACGCCAAATTCTTCCAATAGTTTTTCCTGCTTGCATGAACTTTCCCTGCCCGTCTTGTCCATGTCAAAGAGCAGGACGATGTGCTTGAACCGGAATGTCAGCCGATAGACCAGCGTGGGCGGTATAGTCACCGTTTCGCTGTTGAAGCAGATAGCGTGAAAACCGTGCGCCGCCAGCGAAAGCACGTCTTTCTCGCCGCCCGTGATGAATAGCGTGTCGCCTTTGGCTGGCAGTTGTTCCAGCCCGAAACAGTAGTTCTCACCGAAGCTGCCGCCGTAGAGGAAGCGGGGCGTGGAGAACGGGCGGTACAGCTTGATGTGCTGTTTGCCCTTGTAGCCGTACATGGGTTCTGCCACCGATGAAGTGTAGGTGTACGGTTTGCCCTCTACCGTTTCGCTGTGATACTCCCGGAGCGAACAGACCTTGTAACGTTCCAGCAGTTCGGGCGTGATGCCGTACTGTTGCCAGTACACCAATTCGGCAAGCGGAAACTTCTGTTCCCAGAACTGGTAGGGCTTGACGGGCTTTTCGGGTGTTTCTTCGGTTTTGTCCGATACTGTCCGGTGGACGGTTGCCGGAGGAATGGAAACAGGAGTGCCGGAAGCCAGCCCCAATCCCAAATCCCGGTCTATAATCTCCAGTATCTCCACGAAGTCAGCTGCCCGATTGCAGTCCAGCCCCTTTAGCTGCCCCACGAAGAAAAAACAGTCGCCGCTATAACTATCGTTGCCGAAATCTTTCATCTTGTACATACCGCTATGGCGGTCGAAATAGATGTTGCACGATGCTTTCTTATCCAGATAAAACGGATTAAGAAAATTCCGACCAATGCGCCAGTTGCCGGGTAGATAGTGCTTGAACACAGACAATCCGCTATTTGTCCTGCTTAGAATTTCGTCTTTCCTTAACATAAGCCTCGTGATTTGCAACTAAATTACGCATACATTCATCATTGCTTTTTATCAGCCGTTCTTCCAACAGGCGTTTCAACTCGCCTATCTTGTAATAACAACGCCCTCCAATATTGGAATAGGCGATAGTTCCATTAGCCCGTAAGCGTTGCAGGGTACGGTCGCTGATTTGAAGAAAGGTGCAAACCTCGTAACTGTCCACCCAAATTTCATCCTCATTCGTCCTGCTTTCGTCCAACTGGTTGAAGATGAAGTTTGCAATGGCGGTAATCTTATTGTCCAGTTCCTTGTAGGCTTTGGACTCGAATGTTATAATCTCCATATTGCTAACTTATTGATTTGCCGCAAAGTTCGGAATAAGAAACAACCTAAAAGTCATGGTTATACCTATCATGGTATTATTTTTTTTAAGGGAAAAATCGGGTGAAATAACTGACAATCCCATTGAATAACGGCATTTTGTCAATAAAACTACCTACAAAAAAAGAAGTACCATATTGGGGTAAACATGGTACTTCTTTACATTGTGATACAGAGGATTATTTCATATCATCCTCATTCATCCGTTTAATCAGACTATCTATAAGACGATGAAGATATGCCGTCCGGTCTTTTCTCTCTTTCATGGCTATGTAGGAAGCATAGTAATCGCCCAAATCGACTTGAAACACCATACCAAGAAACTTCATCATCTCCTTTATCTCTACATTGCCGTTATTGATGTCACCCGAAGAGACAAGGGCATAACCCAGTTCTATTAAAAAGACCTTTTTACCCGTAAAACGAAAAGGATATTTCAGATGCCTTTGCAGGTTGTCTTCTATCTGATTGTTGTTTTCAAGTTTCATCAGCCTTTTGTTCAAATAGATACGCAGCATTTCATTGGCTATAATTTTAGCCACCTTATAGTCATATCCGGTTGAAAAATTCGGGTCTTTATCGAATTGTGCGCTATCGGTGCATAAACCCAAATCGACTTTTCCACGAACGAAATAGTATTCATCATATATCGTAGAATTGGAACGGTAATATTGATAAAAGTCCAAATTACGATTGAAGAAATACGTTAAACTATCCAACTCATTACAAAGATATTTTCTTGCGACTTCATTACTGCCATTCGGAAATTGCATTTCAATGCGATATACTTTATAGAAAAATAATAGCCGACTAAGAATTTTAGGCTTTTGTTCCTTGAAAAAGTGTATTTCAGCGGAAATCGAAGGAAACACGTAATTCATTACATGTTCCCTAAGTTGATTGAACATTGGTTGAATGAACTTGATGATACGTAACGCATCATCAAGTTCTATTTCATTATCCAATTCCACCGATTCTATTTCAGCATTGATTTGAAGCAGTATATCTTCTACAATTTCTTTTATACAGCGTTCCATCAAATTGAAATTTAGAATTTTGTTCCATACTTTTTCGCTTCATCTACCATTTTGGATAAATTCTTATCTTTTTTCCGTTTCTCGTGTTCCGAAGCCGAATAATGGGATATTTCTCTTCTTAGCTTCAAATAGCTGTTATAAACTTCTTTATCCAGTAAGCCTTTGTTTACAGCTTCCAAGACAGCACATCCAGCTTCTACCGTATGACTGCAATTACTGAAACGACATTCTTTCGCAAAATCCGAGATATTCATAGGCTCCAACAGTGAATCGGAATCCTGAATGGCTAACCCAAACTCTCGAAAGCCCGGAGTATCTATTAGAACGCCCCAATCATCCAATAAAACCATTTCCCGGCGGGTTGAAGTATGCCGTCCTTTCTGTGTGGAAGAGCTAATCTCTGATGTACTCAGTACGGATTTGTTGCAAAGTCTATTTATTAAAGAACTTTTTCCAACACCGGAAGAGCCGACAAAGACCACCGTTTCGTTTCGTGCTATACATTCTCGTAACCGTTGTATCGAAACAGGCTGGTGTATGCTTGTTTTAAGTATAGGCATCTGATGCTTCAAATGTTCAAGTTGTCGATACTCATTTTTATCACCAGGTTCCAAATCTGACTTATTTAAGACTAAAACCGGATAAATGTTCGATTCTAATGTCTGAATCATAAAACGTTCTATTTTACGGACATTAAAGTTACTATCAAAGCTTTCCACTATGAACGCCTTATCTACATAAGAAGCGATAGGCTGCTTGTCTGCCAATGTTCCGCTTTTTCGGCGATACAATACGCCCTTACGGGGAAAAACATCAATGATTATCCCTTTTTCATTGTCAATCGGGTTGAATAACACCCAGTCACCAGTACAAGGATATTCAGAAGAATTTTTCCCATAGAGGATATTTCCTGACAGTTCACAGGTGTAAAATCCATTTTCAGATACTATTCTATAACAGGTTTTGTGGGTAATCATAACTCTCCCATGCAATAAGCCCGGTAATCCTATTTTTTGTTTTAATTGGAACAGGACTTCATTCCAACCATATAATTGCAAATCAATCATTGTTTCTTAATTTTAGATTTTCTTTCCGATATAAAATACGTAGCCATAAAAGCCTTTATACTTATTGTACAAGGTTTCTTCAAGATGCTGAAACTCTATGAGTTTCTTTACGGTTTCATTATGGGGATATTTTTTCAGCATTAGTTTACGGGCTTCAACCAAAGGCTGATAGTAATGTTCCGTCCAGCATTTTTCCGGCAATACAAATGAAGCAACTGGGAGATAGCCAGCCCTCTGCATTTGTGCGACTTTGACAGGAATTGTATCTATCTCTTGATACCCCTGCATCCAAAAATCGTGTATTTCAGCCGGACGCTCTTCTGTAAACCATGAGCTTTCCGAAACTGCAATATACCCACCAGATTTCAAATAATCACGCCATTCATTTATACCTCTCTCAAATCCGATATTATAAATAGCCCCTTCCGACCATATCAAGTCTAAAGATTCTTTTTCAAAAGGCAGATTGTCCATTGAGCCGACAATCCCCTTCACTCTGTTTTGCAAATTCAGCTTTAAGGCATCAAGATTAAACTTGTCAATAAACCCTGAAAAGAAATCAAGTCCTGTAATAGTTCCTGATACATTTTGTGCCAAAACCATAGTTTGACCTCCCGTCCCACAACCAATGTCTGCAATCTGCGCAGTATCACTCAGGTTATCAATGAAACTTAAAGCCTTTAATGTAACATCAGGACTTCCCGGACCTTGCCGTTTTGTATTAAGAAAAAATTTACAAATTAAATTTACATCAAATCCGTAAATTGCGTTGTTATCGTTATTCATTTTCATTGTATATATTGCATACAGGGAAAACATAATAATGCCTTACCTATACGCAGATTAAAATTATAATATAAGCACACGAAAATACCTCCCGAAAAGAATTGTCCGAGAGTAAACGTAAAGAACAATCTACATTAGAAATGCAGATTGCTTACAACACAATATCCGATTGGTTTGTTTTTTTCATACGGGCAAAGATAGTGAATTATTTTATGCCATGCTAATTTAGCTTTGAATTTAGTGATACAGAAAAGCAAATATCTTATATTTTTGTGCTATACCTATTATATAATGTACAAACCAGCCCTCCGGAAAGAAAGATAGTTGGCAGAATAAACCAATAGTTGTTACTTATCAGAAACTTGGCTATCCAAAAAGAAGGGAGAAATGAAAATACATATTGGGTACTGTCTGTAATGACAAAAGGTATTATTAATCCCGCCATAACCAAAGCAGATACTTTTGCAAGTGCCATGCCTTCCACTTTATTCCCTGCGTATGCCAAAATAATCATAGCAGCCACAATGCTTAGTATTGTAGCCAATATGGATATGATAAATGTAGTCCATAGTGACATACCTGATACGGAACAAAAAGAAAGCAGCACGAAAGAAACAATGGCTGCAAATAAAACAGGAATAATCAATCTTGATATAAGATACCCCTTCTTTCCAAGTGGGGTGATTGTGATATACCTATTGATTTTCATGTCCGTTTCATCCAATACGACTAAGACCGAAGCGAAACAAATCATGTAAGGACACATAATTGCAAGGAATAAATCCAATATCGGATAATATAGACTGAAATCCTTTAGCATCGGATAATGCTGTACAATCAAGGGGAAAACAAACCTATATATTGCCGCTAATAGCAACGGAATACATATTATTGCAGATAACATACCATCTGAGAAAATGTTTCTGACAAACATTTTGAAGGAAATAATATTCTGATTCATAATTATATCATTATATCGTCATCATTTTTTTTACTGACAGGCAAGAAAAAATATACATCGCAATGCACCAAATGATTATTGCCATTAGAGACATGATACTGATGTTTCCAGACATAAGTTCTATAAGGCTTATACTTGGGTGCAATAGCATAACTCCCGACTTATAGCCCATTGTATAAATTGATATGGGAGCTACGGATATTATCAAAGTGGGAACCATAATCAGCATAAAGTTATTCATGGTTGAAATAAAAGCGGAAAGTGATATTCCAACCAGTGTGAATAATGCCGAACCTAACATGATTCCAACAGTAAGATGTATGTAAGAATGTTCCATACCCGAGAACAATGCGATTAGCACTCCACTTAGCAAAGAAATCAGTCCGATAGAAATTACCTTTGACAAAATGTATGCGTGTACCGATATGGGCGAAACAGCTAATGCCTGCATTACTTTTTCGCTTTTCTCGAATAATATGATTGCTCCCATAAACATTAATCCAATCAGTACGGGGTCTGAAAATATGAGGGTAGTTGTGCATAGTTCCTTCCACGGCATAGGAAGAATGCGCAATACTGTAATATACATCAGTGTAAATAACGTATATAGGGCATAAAAACCATATTTGTATTGTTGTCGAATATCGCCAAGTATTAAACCTTTAAGTTTCATAGTAATTTCCTCCCTGTTATTTCTGAAAATATATTGTCCAATGTCGGTTCATTGCTATGTATTGATAACAAGGCATTAGCTTGAATCAGAGATTGCAGTTTTTTATCTGTACTTATTTTGTCAAGTGCGATTGTAGTATTTAATTCTTTTTGGTTCTCCAAATATGAATATGTTACTTCATTATAACGCCTCGACATGATAAGATTATGAGGAGTGTCCATAGCTTTAATGTTGCCATCGACAATAAATGCCACACGGTCACAAAGTTCGGTCGCATCGTGCATATTGTGAGTAGTCAGAATGATTGTCACTCCTTTATTTTTAAGCTCACGAATAATGTTTTTCATCACTTGGGAGTTTGAGGGGTCTAAACCTGATGTTGGCTCATCCAAAAATAACACTTGGGGCTGATGAATGATTGACCGGGCAAAGTTTAATCTGGATTTCATGCCTTTAGAAAAACCTGCCACTTTCTTGTTGGCATGTTGTGACAGTCCGACCATTTCTAATAATTGCTCGGCAGGAATAAGCTTACAGTCATATAAAGAACCAAAGAATTTCAAGTTCTCCAATGCGGTGAATTTCTCATAAAAACTAGGGAATTCAAAATCGACACCAATACTCTCATAGAAATGATTAGACTTATTTCTAACCTCATTATTATTAACAGAAACACTCCCCTTATATTTAGGGAGCATACCTATTAATATCTTTTGAAGAGTGCTTTTCCCTGCACCAGAAGGTCCTAAAAAGCCAAATATTTCTCCGCTTCTTACTTGAAAGTTCATATTCTCAATAAATGGTAGTTGAGAATAACTAAATGATAAGTTTTTTACTGTAATCATAATTTTTCAATTTTTATATTGTATGACTAAACATGTTTATATGGTCACATTATAAATTCAAAGCATCGCTATGTAGCATATTAGCACATAGTCAGTTGATATTATATAATCTTGTTGTGTTGGATTAGTCTTTAAATAGTTGCTGTACTATTCCCCTAACCATAAACTTGAAAACTTCATTGTAAATATCTGTACCAATTGTTTTCTCGTTTAGAATAGTCAAGAATGCAGCTCTTAAAGCCCCAGCAAATACCTTTGTGTCAATTGATTTATTTTCTGGAATAAATTTCAGTAGTTCGTTTGCCAGCATGACATCATCATCTACGTGTTTTGAAAGTACTTCTTGAGGGAGCTTTCTACTTAGATATTCCACGTCACTATTCACAAAGACAGATACAAAGTATGGCTTGTTGTTGATTAGCAAGTCAGATATAATATCTGTCAATGTATCAACCGTAATATTATCGGTATGCTTATTTATGGCATTCAGAAATTCTTTTTCCAATTTCTTATGATAGTCTATTATCGTATCGAAAAAAAGAAGTTCTTTCGATGTATAGAACAGGTAAAATGCACCTTTAGAAATATTGGCATATTTAACAAGCTCATCTACAGAAGTTTTACGTACTCCTTGTTGCTGGATAAATAGTAAAGCTCCTTCTTTGAGTTTATCCTTTATAAACTTTCTTTCGTTGTCATCAAATGCTTTTGCCATACCGTATGACTATTTTATTATTATTGGTCACTGCAAACATACACGTTATTTTTGAATTGACAAAGAAATATTGGTTTATTTTTCTCAGAAAGTTATTTCATATCATCCTCATTCATCCGCTTAACAAGGCTTTCTATCAGATGATGAAGATAAGCCGTCCGGTCTTTTCTCTCTTTCATGGCTATGTATGAAGCGTAATAATCCCCTAAATCAATATGGAATATCGTGCTAAGGAAATTCATCATTTCTTTTATCTCCACATTGCCATTGTTTATGTCGCCCGAAGACACAAGCGAATATCCCAGTTCGATAAGATATGCCTTTTTGCCTGTAAAGCGGAACGGATATTTGAAGCATTTCTGTAAATTGTCTTCTATCTGATTATTAGTTCCCAGTTTCACCAGTCGTTTATTCAGATAGATGCGTAGCATTTCATTGGCGATAATCTTTGCCACTTTATAATCATATCCGGTTGAGAAATTAGGGTCTTTGTCAAACTGTGCGCTATCAGTACATAACCGCAAATCAGCTTTCCCACGTACAAAGTAATATTCATCGTACACAGTGGAATGTGAACGGTAATATTGGTAAAAGTCCAAATTGCGATTGAAGAAATAGGTCAGATTATCCAGTTCCCGATTGATGTAATTTCTAATCGCTTCATCACTACCATTGGGGCATTGTGTTTCTATTCGATAAATCTTGTAGAAGAATAATAACCGGGCAAGTATTTCCGGTTTCTGTGTTTTAAAGAATAGTATTTCATCCTCTTTGGTTAAAAATATATAGTTTTGAACTTTAATTCTCAAATCATTAAGAACCGTCTGTAGTCGATGTACCATTGACAAAGAAGTATCGATAATATCATAGCCGTAGAGGTCGATTTCTGATATATCAACCTCTATTTGCTCTAATATCTTATCTACTTCTTCTTTCATTGTATAAGTAGTTCAGTTCATTCAATCACTGTTCTTTTGATATATAAGGAGGATAATCGTCTTTAGACAATCTTTTTTCCAATGTGTCAGGGGATATATCCCAAAGCGTTGGCAAATATTCAAATATGACTTTCCCGTTATCAAGATAAAAACGAACTTTGGAGTGAAAGGCGACAGGTTTATATTTATCTTCTCCTATGGGATTATCTCTATATAGCAGCTGATTTTCTTGCCATTTTAATTCTTTCCCGTCAAAAGTCACATCAAATATCCCACAAACTACGGCTTCCATTGTGGAATCTTGAACTGTTGTTGAAACACAACGCATATAACCTGTAATTTGCTTTGTGCTTTTCCGCATTGCCAATTCATAACAAAACACACTTGTTCCTGTGTAATCTTTGGCTATGGTGGTTCTTGCTCCTTTAGCATTCAAATTGTAAACCAGTTCTTGGGTGACAGTTGTCATATTGAACTTAAAGCCGTTTTCTGTTGTCACCAAATTTGAGAATGTCATTTTGTCGCTATACACGCCTTCCAAGTTTCCGTTCTCTAATTTATAAACTGCACCAGTAAGCAATGTTTTGCCAATGATATTCTCTCTTAAAAATTGAATTATTTCGTTTTTCATTTTATCTTTTGTTTTGCTTCAATAGGTAAATAAATTTCTGTTACCAATTCTTCCGTGTTGGTTTTATCGGGAGTATTGGGTTATATTATAACACGATGCGCTCAAATTTCCTGTCTATCCACAAAACTGCTTCTTCCGTATGAAAACAAAGAATGCAATAATCCGGGTCGTTTACACCTTGCGGGAAATAGTGTAGCATATAATCTTGCCAAAAGGTCTGACGGGTTTCCGCATCAGTAAGTATTTCTATTTTTCCGGTTAGAGTAACACTGTCTGCTTCGTGAACAAAGCAAACTCCGGCTTTTGAATTTTGTCTGATATGTTTTACCTTTTCTGTGGATAAGGCTGTTGTCATCCATAAAGTTGATATATCGGTATGGCGCAATAGGTCAATAGCTACCGGGCGAGGATAACCATTTTCACTGATAGTGGAAAGTGTGATGTAGCCGCATTGTTCAAGCACCCATTCTGCCTGCTGTCTGATAGGCATCCAGCGTTTGAGTGTGGGTAGGAACTTGCGTAGTCCTTCGATAGCTTCTTCTTTGGTAAAATTGCATCCCGATGCTTTGTTAAATGCTGCCAGACTTTCAGGTTGGGTATTCAGTTCGATTTGTTCCTCCAATGAATGGTTGGTGAAAAATCCTTTTGGGAAGCAGTGGCAGCAATATTCGGTACACAAACATCCGTTACCATGAGTTCCTAACAAATCATCAGTGGGCATAGACATACCACAACTTTGGCAAATTCTCTGTTTCATATTGTTCTGTTTTAATTGGGTTGATAAAATTAACTGTAAAGAAGACAATCACGTTTTCGCATTAAGATATTCAGATAAGGACGGTATCGAATAAAACACATTTTTAGGATTACTGCTTTCTAAGGCTGTCCCTTCATTTTGTGGAATACTCCAAGCGGCAGACAGGCACATCACATTGGTTTTCCCGCACTCCGTTATATCTGAAAGTGCATCTCCAACATATACAATTTCATTAGCAGCCAAATGATAATCATGCAAGAGACCTTTCAATGCTTCCGACTTGATGTTCCTTTCTGCGTTTCCCGTAATGACTTTTGCAAAACAAGTCTTCATATTGAATAGCTTTAGCGTTATATCACAACTGTTCATCCCCTTTCCGGTGATAAGCACCACAATGATACCCTTTTGCTTTAACAAGGCTATCAACTCACGTATTCCCTCAAAAGGTGTCGGACACATTTCCTGATGCAGTTCCTTATAAATCACATAAAAGTCATTCAATGCCTGTTGCCGATAGGGTTCATCAACGACACACCCAATCATGCCTTCTTCATTCAAACCAAAAGTATGAACCATTTCTTCATCCGACAATTCATGTCCGATATATGGTTGTGTGGCTTTCTTGAAAGCCTGTATGCACATCGGCAAGGTATTGCCTATCGTGCCATCCAAATCGAAAGCGACTAATTTAATCATGGCTATATGGAAGTATTGATTTCCCGAATTACTTTACATGGATTTCCTATGGCAAGGCTGTTTGCCGGAATGGATTTGATGACAACACTTCCCGCTCCGATAACGCTTCCCCGGCCGATAGTAACACCCGGCAGGATAATGACACCACCGCCAATCCAACAACCGTCCTCAATGGTAACAGGCAAGGCATACGTGTGACGGATGTATGCTGTCCCGTTCTCTGTTTCTGTTGGTGTCAGCCGCTCATTCAAATCAACAGGGTGAGTAGCTGTATAGATTTGCACATTGGGGGCTATCAATACATTGTTGCCAATAATGATTTTGTTGCAGTCCACAAAGGTGCATCCGGTGTTTATGCTGACATTGTTACCTATGCTGATGTTGCAGCCATAATCACAGATAAAAGAATGTCCTACTGAAACTTTCTTGCCGATACTTTCAAACATTTCTTTCAGTATTGCATATTTCTCTTCCTTACACTCATACGGCAAGGAATTGTATTTCAGCAACAACTTATGAGTTTTTCTTTTAAACTCCATAAATACGGGAGCATGGCAATCGTACCATTCGCCCGACAAGCATTTTTCTAGTTCATTCTTCATACCTAATCATAATAAAAGTTACTGCTTTATCTTATTTGCGGCAAAGTTATACATATCTAAGCACAAATAGATGTATTATTTTTCTTTTTATCTGTATCTTTGCGCTTGAATAACAAAATACATAAGATGAAAAGGGAAAATCTACACCAGCCGTTTGAAATCTGTTTTAGTGAACTGGATGAATCGCAATTAAAGGAACACGACCATACTTTTTTTGAACTGGTCTATATCCTATCGGGAACAGGTATTCAGTGGATAAACAACAACAAATTTCCGTATCATGACGGACATCTTTTTATGATTACTCCCGGTGACATACATTCTTTCGACATTCACACTACCACTAAGTTTGTTTATATAAAATTCAATGACATCTACATCCATTCGGCTGTCTTTGGAGCGGAGAACATTCAACGGTTGGAATTTATACTGCAACACGCCAATCACCGTCCCGGCTGTATATTGCGCAATCAAACCGATAAATTGCTGGTAAAGCCGATGATAGAAGCGATTATTCGTGAATATGTGAACAGGAACATATACAGCAGTGAAATTATTACGCAGTTAATCAACACAATTGTTATTGTGGTCGCCCGCAACATTGCCATGTTCCTGCCTGAACAGATAAATGAAAACTCGGAAGAAAAGTCACTGAACATCTTGCAATATATCCAATCCAACATTTGCTATCCCGAAAAGATAAAAGCCAAAGCGATAAGCCAGCATTTTGGCATTTCCCCTAATTATCTTGGGAGGTATTTCAAAAAGCAGACCAACGAAACTATGCAGCAATATATCTTAAATTATAAGATGAAAATGGTGGAAAGTCGGCTTTTACACAGCGAAATGAGAATTAGCGAAATTGTGGAAGAACTGGGATTCACGGATGAAAGCCATTTGAATAGGCTATTCAAGAAATACAAAGATTGCAACCCTACTGATTTTAGGAAGAAATATCGAAAATAATAAAGCTATTTTTTCTAAATACAAGACACCGTAAAACTGTATCATTCACCATTTTAGCTTTACACTTATCAACCTAGCAATCAGTATTGTATAATATCCTATTCTAATAAGCATAAAGCTAGAATAATTTTACATTCGCCATAAGATATATGGATATAAACTTTTGTTTATATAAACTTTAGATTTTCTTGATTTTATATAAAAAACTATTGACAAATCTGGTATTATGGTCAATTTAGTGCTTCTTTATTTCTTGCACACCCAAACTCTAATAATTTTTCACCTATTTTATTCCACTCTCGTTCTTGAAAATCTAACAAAACAAAATTTTCCGAACCATTTTTCAAATCCTCTTCTATTAAATTGAATATGCGAGAAAGAGGAGGATATACATAATCACTATCGCAAAGATTATTATAATATATGTCAAAATCATTAATATCAGGATTACAATCACAGCATTGCTTTGCAAATTCCTTGTAGGAAGAATCGTTTTCCGTATCTTTTTTCCTTATACCCTTTTTAATATCAAAATATTGCAATAAATTCGGATTTCGAGAACGTAAATAATCGAATTTTTCTTTCTTAGATGCATGTTCTCCAGAAAACGATTTATTATCAAGAAGATTAAAAGGCATCAAATTTTCAATTTCTTGAACATCTAATGCAATAAGTTTAAAGCCCCCCTTTTCTTTTCTTAAATATTTCCGGCACTTATTGTATGTATCACCTGTCGGAGAATTTGGATATTTTCTATCTGTGTCTATAATAGATAATAATATTCTCTTATTTTTAATATGATTATCTATTGATCTACATATGTTTACTCCACCTCCATTATCTGTATCAAAGTTATAATTAATATTCAGAGCACTTTTGCTTATATACCGTTTTAATATATAAGTAAAGAATTTACAATCATTAAGATCTTCTCCTAAAAGAATAGATGCTTGGCACCATAAAGTATCTTGAAAATCATTTATTGAAGACTGAAAAATCTCAATATCACCTTCCATTCTTCTTGGATTAGAAATATTAATAACAATTTCTGTTCTTCGTTTTACAAAATCAAAAGACGTTGAATAATAATTATTTTCTAAGGTGTTAAACAGACTATATAAATCAAAGTCCCCTTTAAATTCTTCTTTAAAATATTTTAAAATCTCCAAACTACCAGAGAGTAAATGCTTAGACTCGAACACAGAGGTTGCGATATGCTTTATAGCCCTCACAATAGCAACTTTCATACTATGAGAACTATTAACCATTAATTCATCAGACAAAACAAATAACATATTTATAAATCTATAGGATCAAAAAAACCATAAGGCCAATTTTTTATTTGCCCATTATCTTTGTAATAAGTTTGTGTTATTATTGAATTCTTCCCCTCCTCATCTTTTTCAAAAATAATAAGACTAATTTCATCTTTTTCTATGAATTTTTCAGATATTCTTCTTCCGATTCTGTTTATAAGCGATTGGCTATGAGTTTCTATAAACAATTTTATATCTATATTATTTTCTTTCCCTTCTTTTATTGTTTTAATAAATGCATCAGCTATTTTTGCTTGCATCGCAGGATGTAAATGTAGTTCTGGTTGCTCAATAACCACACATCTTTTAGCATCATCTTCATAAGGTTTCTTTTGTGTAATATACCAGAGTTTTGTTATGATTGGCAATATTTGTGAATAGCCAAACCCTACATCTGCAAGATTAAATTTTCCATTTTTGTTTTGCAAGTATATACTTTGATGTCCAGTTGTGTTAGCCACTCCAATATTAATACCTAGTATTCCCTGTGTAAAGGAAGAATAACTCTCATATTGTTTATCTGTTAATGACGAAATGAACTCTTGCAAATTACGTCCATATGCATCAACATCCTTTACTTGTAATTCTTGATTTCTATAATATCTAGATGCTTCAGCACGACTAGGTGCAATGTAGCCACACCCTCTATAAAAATCTTTAAGTTCCTCATCTATAATCCATAGCAATAATGGTATTTGAGAAGTAATCCATAAGTAATAAACTTCTTGAAATATTTCATTATTTATATCCCAATCAACTGCTTTCTTTTGTAAAGAAATTATTTCCGTATTTTTTATTGATTTTAAAAGGGACTCTTTTGAATTATCCAATAAATTAAATAATGACTCTATTCGGACTTGTTTTTTTAGTCTTTTATCACAAAATTGAATTAATTTCTTTACTGCCAAGTTTAAAGTCTGTGCTTGAAAATCTTCATTATCCTTTCCTATAAATGTAGGCATCAAACCATGATTTGTAGTAAAACTCCATTTGTTTTTTACCCCATAGTTTGTCATGTCAATTTTTTCATCAATAAGAATCCTAACTGACGAATTACGACTATCAACGCTCATGTCTATAATAAAATCTTTCAATTTTAATATGATACGATCTATAAATGTACCTTTTACATCATTATTAAGAGAAATAGTAACTTCAATATTAGAATTTACTCCTCTAGTAAGATTGTAAAGATTATAGTAATTTATATACCTATATCGAAAATCCGCCCTAATTCTATTTCTTCTCATTTGATCTAATTTGAAAGAGAACCGAATAGTTTCTTTTTCAGACACAAATTTATTTTTTGCCGTCACATAATCTCCAAAATCTACAGATGCAACATCAAACCACGAAACAGGACCTCTTAAACTTTTATTTATAGATTGACTTAAGAGAGGAAAACTTCTTAAGAAAGTACTTTTTCCCGAAGAATTTGCCCCTACTAAAATATTCAATGATTTTAGATCAATATACCCTGAATCTTGAATACTTCTAAGATTTTCAATTCTTATTGCGTTTAACATAAAACTAGTTTTTAATTAGCAGTACAAAAATACTAAGAATGTAGCAAATAAACTATTTATTTGCTCTTTTTAATTTAGTGCAAGGTGCAAGTATATATCTATATATAGCTTGCACCTTGCACTAACCGTAGAATATTTATTTTCAATGATTTGCGAGTTTCAAAATAAAGTTGTATCTTTGAACCGAAGATAAAGGCAGACACAATCCCGACAAGGGAAGCCAAATGTTCTTTGAAAAAAGTGCCTAATTCGTACCCCTCACAAGATTGAGGTACACTAAAATATTGATTTTAAGACTTGTGAACCGCTCGGTTCAAGACCCAGGCGGATCACCAGACAAAGAGTAAATCCCTGATAATCATTGATTATCAGGGATTTACTCTTTGTCTTTCTCTTGATTTCATCATTACAAGCGGTAGAAGTCGTCGTTGATAAGTCGTACTTTTAGGATATTCAGGAAAATAGGTATTATCTATTAGCCCAAATTCAGTGTAGCCAATACCACAAGCCGAACAACCGACCTTAATTATTGAATAACAAACGGATATACTAGGAATGTCACAGGCTATTAGAGAAAGTTTTATGAAAATAAGTTCTTTGTTTGAAGAACAAGATGCAGCTACAACAGATATTCTTTTTGTTAAGTATCCTAATTATGAAAATCTGACTGAAGAAAATATTAGAATGGTTATCGGATTTAAATCAGCAAAATTATTACAGGGGAAAGATGATATTACTCCTAGGGGAATTCCTGCCCGAAAAGTAGTATCATGCCTGCACAAAGGAACATATAACGAACTGGCTAATTTATATAATGAGATATCCGAATGAATAAATGCAAACAGGTATAAAACCACAGAAACATCAATTGTTTTTTATTCATTGACTAATATGGAATGACAAGGTAGCTCTGCAATAAAAGTAGTGCCCAATCCTAGCTGAGAGTATACTTGTATTCGTCCGTTCATTTTATCGACAATAGATTTACAAATAGATAACCCCAACCCCACACCTTGTGCAAAAGAGTCCACTTTTTCAAATCTTTCAAATATCTTCTCCAACATATTCTGAGGAATACCACGACCGGTATCTTTGACCCCAATTCTAACGCAATGCTTATCTATTTCATAAAACACTTCCACATGTCCACGAGTCGTATTCTTCAAAGCATTTGAAAGAAAATTATTCAATATCTGCTTGATACGCAACTTATCAAGCTCCACCAAAGCATCATGTTCCGGATAACTGGTCAGAAGTTCCACACCAGAAGGAAGAAGACGAGCATATTCTGCCACACACTCATCAAGAAGCTCCGTAAGATTAAACCAATTCTGATGTAACTCCAAATATCCGGCTTCAATTTTAGACAAATCAATGATATCATTGATCAGATTAAGCAAAAGTTCGTTATTATGACTAATTAAAGAATTATAAAGCTCCTTTTCCACTACATTTTCCGCACTGGCCAACAGACTTGAAAAACCAACAATAGCATTCAACGGAGTACGGATTTCATGACTCATATTAGCCAAGAAGGCTGACTTTAAACGATCTGAAGCTTCAGCTCTATCACGTTCATTAACGAGCATTTCTTCTATCTGTTTCAAATCTGTAATATCATAATTAATACTAATCAATTCTATGACTTTATCTTGGGGTGCATATTTTCTGACAAAGAGATTAACATGCGTCCATGTACACTCTCCATTCTCCCTAAAGACACGTATTTTATGACTTAACTTATCAGCATTTCCTTTTTGTACCTCCTCAAAAAACTGAAGAATCAAATCACGGTCATCAGGATGAAAAGATTTATATGTACCAATAATCTCGGATAAAGGAGTTCCATACTCTTCTCCTATATTTTTATACCAACTTTTCTGTGCATGTCCCTGCTTGCTTAGAATATTAAAATGAGCATAACCCACTTTCGCATAGTCACCTATTAACTCAAAAAATTCCTCAAATTCCTGAATCTTATTATAAGCAACCGTAGTCTCCGTTTTATCAGCATTAATCAGCAGATAATTAACCGGATTATGATTCTCATCATACAAAGTAGTTACTTTAGTCACAAGATCGATTGTACCTTCCGCCTTATTATTCGAATAATATTCTCCTAACTTTGAGAAATCATAGCGAAAAGTAAAGTCCGCATCCTCATTATTCCTCAACCTCTCCTTCATCTCTTCCGGGAAAACTGGATTCTCGAAAATATTGATGCCTAGAAGTTCCTCCTTACTATCTACATGAAACAAATCCAATTCTTTATCATTGAGGTCGACCAATACTCCCTCCTTATTATACAACTCAATGCCAACAGGCAAATTCTTATAAATATTATGTAAAAGCCGTTCACTACGTTGTAAAGCCTGACAAGCTATTGCAGTATCCGGTCCGTCCTGCATTTCTGCAATGCCATACACAATCGTATTTCCCTTATCATCTACTTCTCGAAAACAAATCTTACTACGCATCCAAACTGACCCTTTTTGGTTTTTTAATAAATAAACGACTTCCGACATCGACTGTACATCGAAAGAGCGAACCGTTGTCGGACCTTGTTCTTCATTCAAAATACGTTTATTGAAATCCTCAAAACTAATAGTCCCTGTTTCATCCAAATTCAGAATCTCAGATATATATTCGGAACAGGTATAACATTCCGTTGCCAAATTAGCTTCCCACCACCCCATATTGGCATTAGCCATTAACTTTGATAAGAACACAAAATCTTGTTGTTTGCTCATAATTGATGAAGTAAAGACATTATCCATTAATCATTTCAACACATTCACGAGCACAAAATTAGATATTACAGGCTTCCCATTCTTTCAAAATGACACTTTTTTAGCATATTATAAGAAGAATAGCCACTAATACCTACTTTCTATAGTATTAGTGGCTATAACATTTACAAATATTTGCTTAAATAGTTTTTCGTATGATTACCAGCATTTTAGAAGGCTAAATAATCAAAGTAAAAAGATATGCTTCTATTTTCTAATTGATTCGTAAACAGTTTTTGCCATTATTTTGGCACCTTCTTCATTCGGATGAATTTTGTCCGGAAAGAGTTGTGGTATTCCATCCATTGCCGTATGAAGATCAATTATATCCAACTTGTTTTTCTTGGCAACTTTTTTAATCATCGGAATAATTTCTTTAGAAATAATATCATCGTTGATACTTTCATTAGCTTGGTATGCCTTAGAAGGGTAACAGAGATAGATTTTCGGTTGGGCAGGCAATGCCTTGAAAGCATCAATCATAGTCTGCATATCTTTCGTGAAGTCGGCTTTATGTTTCCAGTTAAACGATTTACTGTCATTTGTTCCCAGTTTGATAACCACAACATTAGGATTGAAAGCTAATGCATCCTGATAAGCCTTTTCATTCATATAAGGACGATCACCCTTATTCAGCAACGTGCGGGCACTTACTCCGAAATTCTTTACCCAATAACCGTCACCCAGCATACGACTTAAAACAGAAGGATAACTATCACGATCACGATTCTTAATCCGTGCTCCATACGTAATACTATTGCCAATACAAGCTACACGAACGGCATCCTTACGGGGAGCTTTGAAACTACGTAACCATGAAGTCAGTTCGTTCAACATCTCATCCTTATAAAGGAAACCTTCACGAATTCCCCAACCATGACCACCGGAAGGGTAAATATGCAGAACAGCAGGAACACCATTCTTATTCAGAGCCAGATAATAATTCACTCCATTAGCGGGCGGAACAGCCTTATCATCATCACTATAAACGATAAAAGCACGCGGTGTTTCTTTTGTCACTTGCTTCTCATTAGAATACTCCTTTTCCAACTCAGCAGAAGCATCCTTACCCAAAAGGCTGTTATGGGAACCCATGTGAGTATACGACTTATCCATTGTAATTACCGGATAGAAAAGAATCTGGAAATCAGGACGAAGTTCCGGTTTGGCATGAGTCGCGATTGTCGATGCAAGATGTCCGCCGGCAGAAGATCCCATGATACCGATATCTCTCGGATTCAGATTCCATACATCAGCACTGTCCCGCACTATCTTCATGGCAGCCTCGGCATCCGAAATAGGAAGTGTACGGTCACCATTCGGCATACGATATTTCAGAACGATCAATGCGATACCTTGTTTGTTGAAATACGGTGCCCAATCATATCCTTCGTGGTCTACAGCCAAGTGCGAATATCCACCACCCGGGCACGCCACTACAGCACGACCTGTAGCCAAATCCGGCGCCGGAAGAAATACGCGAAGCGAAGGTTGTTCAATATCAAAAGGGTTCGGAGCATTCTGAGCTACCGCCTGAGAACCTGTGAACCATAAAAGCAACAGGAATAAAAGAATAGAAAATTTCTGTTTCATAGTATCTGTATACTTTGATTAATGAATGATTTAATGTGCGAAGATAGTAAATTTATGTATCTTTGCGCCTCCTTTTAAATAGAAAAAGAAATGCAAGGAATTAAAAACCTGACACACGGGCCAATCAATCGTCAACTATTCAATTTAGCAATGCCTATCATGGCTACGTCATTTATCCAAATGGCATACAGTCTCACGGATATGGCATGGGTAGGACGGCTGGGTAGTGAAGCCGTAGCAGCCATTGGTTCTGTCGGAATCCTGACATGGATGTCCGGTTCTATCTCCCTATTAAATAAGGTAGGTTCCGAAGTCAGTGTAGGACAATCTATCGGCGCACAAAATCAAGAAGATGCCCGTCACTTTGCCTCCCATAACATTACGATTGCACTTATCATTTCTCTCTGTTGGGGCGGATTACTTTTCATCCTTGCAGAACCCATCATCTGTATCTACGAACTTGAGGTACACATTACCGCCAATGCAATAGAATATCTACGGATTATCTCTACCGGAATGCCGTTTATTTTCCTTTCCGCCGCCTTTACAGGTATCTACAATGCCGCAGGACGAAGTAAAATCCCGTTCTATATCAGTGGTACCGGACTTCTTTTGAATATCATTCTTGATCCTCTGTTCATCTTCGGTTTCGGTTTGGAGACCAATGGCGCCGCTTATGCAACCTGGATTTCACAAGCTACTGTTTTCTCTATCTTCATCTACCAACTACGTTTCCGAAAAGACTCACTGCTCGGTGGATTTCCTTTCTTCACTCAATTAAAGAAGAGATACACACGACGTATCCTAAAACTAGGATTACCCGTAGCCACATTGAATACCCTGTTTGCATTTGTCAATATGTTCCTCTGCCGTACCGCCTCTGAGCAAGGCGGCCACATCGGCTTAATGACTTTCACGACCGGAGGACAAATCGAAGCAATTACCTGGAACACTTCACAAGGATTCTCAACCGCACTCAGTGCTTTTATCGCCCAAAACTATGCTGCCGGACGAACCGAACGAGTGCTCAAAGCATGGTATACCACCTTATGGATGACAGGAATCTTCGGAACTTTCTGTACACTGCTATTCATCTTCTTCGGAAACGAAGTCTTTTCAATATTCGTACCCGAGCAGGCAGCCTATGAGGCCGGAGGTGTATTTCTACGCATTGACGGGTATTCCCAGCTTTTCATGATGCTCGAAATCACCATGCAAGGAGTATTCTATGGTATCGGGCGTACCGTACCTCCTGCTATTATCAGTATTGGATGTAATTATATGCGTATCCCGCTTGCCATTCTATTTGTACGAATGGGCATGGGAGTAGAAGGTATCTGGTGGGCAGTCAGCGTCACAACTGTTGCCAAAGGACTTATCCTCCTAAGCTGGTTTATCATCATTAGGAAGAAATGCCTGAACCTCCCGTCCGTAGTCGGAAAGTAACAGTTTATCGACATTTTTCAGCACTCTGCCAAGAGTGTGCGAGTTATTTTAACTTAAAAAGTATCACCTTGGCAAATAATATGTATCTTTGCGTTGTTATTTAAAATATAAAAACAGATTATTATTAAACAATTAAAACATCAACATTATGAACAAGATGAAATTTATGGTTCTCTTTATGAGTATAACCATGATATTCAGTGGATGTGCAAGTATGAATAACACTGGTAAAGGTGCTGCTATTGGTGGCGGTTCGGGTGCTGCATTGGGTGCTATCCTAGGTGGTGTTATCGGTAAAGGTAAAGGCGCTGCTATCGGTGCTGCTATCGGTACGGCGGTAGGTGCAGGAACAGGTGCTCTCATTGGTAAAAAAATGGATAAGGCCGCAGCAGAAGCAAAACAAATTGAAGGCGCACAAGTAGAACAGATAACAGACAACAACGGATTGCAAGCCGTGAAAGTGACATTCGATTCAGGAATCCTTTTCACAACAGGTAATGCTAATCTGAGTGCTGCTGCTAAATCTGCATTAAGCAAATTCGCCAACAATGTGCTCAACCAGAACAGAGATATGGATGTATCTATCTATGGATACACCGACAATCAGGGCTGGAAGAACAGTACTGCCGCACAAAGCCAGCAAAAGAACCTGAACCTGTCACAAGAACGTGCACAGAGTGTATCCAGTTACTTATTAAGTTGCGGTGTTTCTACCAACCAGATTAAAGGCGTGCAAGGTATGGGTGAAAGCGATCCCGTTGCCAGCAACGATACAGCCGCAGGTCGTGAACAGAACCGTCGTGTAGAAGTGTACATGTACGCAAGTGAGCAAATGATTAAAGATGCACAGGCAGCTTCTAATTAAAAAAATTCTGCGTTATACACGCAATCTGTTGATTCTCTTTTTTACATCGACCTTACTGACGGTCATTATTTATCGGTTCATGCCGGTTTATATTACTCCGTTAATGGTCATTCGAGGTGTTCAACAGATCATTTCAGGAGATAAACCCACGTGGAAGCACACGTGGGTTTCTTTTGATAAGATATCTCCCAACCTGCCGATGGCGGTCATAGCCTCCGAAGACAACCGTTTTGCCGAACACAACGGATTCGATCTTGTAGAAATCAAGAAAGCGATGAAAGAGAACGAAACACGCAAACGGAAACGCGGAGCAAGTACCATTAGTCAGCAGACAGCCAAGAATGTGTTCTTATGGCCGCAATCTTCGTGGGTACGCAAGGGACTCGAAGTCTACTTTACGTTTCTCATCGAACTGTTCTGGTCGAAAGAACGAATCATGGAAGTCTATCTCAACTCTATAGAAATGGGAAATGGCATCTACGGCGCGCAAGCTACCGCAAAGGTCAAATTCGGAACAACAGCTGCCCAGTTGACCCGGGGACAATGCGCACTTATCGCCGCTACTCTGCCCAATCCGATACGGTTTAACTCGGCGAAACCTTCGTCATACATATTAAAACGACAAAATCAGATATTACGGCTGATGAATCTGGTTCCTAAATTTCCATCTGAAGAAAAAGCCGTAGAAAAGAAAAAAAGCAAAAACAAGAAAGGCAAGTGATAATTGAATCATAAATAAAAAGAAAGGAGCAACGAGGATCTATCCCCTTGCTCCTTTTGCTTATAAGCTTGTTTGTATGCGTTATCCTCATTTATACAAAATCTTTCAACTCTTGTTGTAAACGTTGACGTGTGAAGAATATGCGGCTCTTCACTGTACCTAATGGCAATCCTAATTTCTCTGCAATCTCACGGTATTTGAAACCTGATACGTGCATGGAGAAAGGAATCTTATACTCCCGGGGGAGTGCGTTGACGATGCGATGCATCTCTTTCAAGTCGTAAGCACCTTCGGTACTTTCAAATCCTGAATCTTGTGGCAGATTTAAGTGATAATAATTATCGGTGGTATCAACAAAGGTCTGATCGCGTACTATTTTACGGTAGTTATTAATAAAGATGTTACGCATGATTGTGTACATCCATCCTTTGAAATTTGTGTCCGGAACATATTTTTCCTCATTATCTAATGCTTTTAATGATGTTTCTTGCAATAAATCATTCGCCTCTTCACGATCGGCAGTCAACTTATACGCAAAACGAAGCAATTCCTCCTGAACTCCAATTAAATCTTTTCTGAAACTTAAACTTTTCATACTTTAAGGGTTTTATGGTTAATATTTCGTTTTTCTCGATGATGCAAGTTTAAAGGTATTTTGAATACCAGACAGGGGGAAATTCGTCATTTCTTAGGGGTTAATTCTATCAAATGACAGTTTTCGGGTGCATTTGGATAGATTTCAGGTGGTAATTAATGATTTTTATTCTGTTCTGTTTGGCAGAAAAAAACAAATAGCCTACTTTTGATTAATATATTTAAATAAAATGAAAGGCTATGACTATACTTATTATTGTAGGTATTATTGTACTATTGGGAATTATTTTCGCATCCATGTACAACTCCCTGGTGAAACTCAGAAACAATCGTGAAAACGCATTTGCCGACATTGACGTGCAACTGAAACAACGTCACGACCTTATCCCTCAACTAGTAGACACTGTGAAAGGATATGCCGCACACGAGAAAGAAACTCTCGACCGGGTGATTCAGGCACGCAACGGTGCGGTCAGTGCCAGAACTATCGATGAAAAGATAGCCGCCGAAAACCAACTATCCTCGGCCCTGTCAGGACTGAAAATTACATTGGAAGCCTATCCCGACCTGAAAGCAAACCAGAATTTCCTGCAATTACAGGAAGAAATTGCCGATGTAGAGAATAAGTTAGCTGCTGTCCGCCGTTATTTCAACTCGGCAACCAAAGAATATAATAATGCCGTTCAGACATTCCCTTCAAACATTATTGCGGGAATGACCGGATTCCAAAGAGAAATTATGTTCGATTTGGGAAAGAACGAACGTGCTAATCTGGAACAGGCACCCAAAATTAGTTTCTAATCCGAACACCACCGTCCCACCCAACTGCAAAAAATAAACACGCGATGCAATACGTCGGAATCCAAACACAACAGAACCGGAACAACTTACGTTCCGGATTCCTATTACTACTTTTTCCTTGTTTGGTAACAGCACTCCTTTATCTGTCCTGTTACTTACTCGTTCTCTTTGGATACGGAAAGAGTATGGAGATTGAAATGATGCCTATGGTCAATCATTTCTTTCTCTCTTCTCTACCGTATACTTTAGGAGTGGTGGTAATTTGGTTTCTCATTGCCTATTGGGCCAATACAAGTATCATTAATTCTGCCACATGTTCCAAACCACTAGACCGCAAAGAGAACAAACGCGTTTATAATTTAGTAGAAAACCTCTGTATGTCTCAAGGCATGAGCATGCCGAAAATAAATATCATTTATGATGATTCACTGAATGCATTTGCAAGCGGTATCAATGACCGCACATACACTATTACTCTTTCAAGAGGCATCATCCAGAAGCTGAATGACGAGGAACTGGAAGCAGTAATCGGGCATGAGCTTACTCATATCCGCAATCGGGATGTACGTTTGCTGATAATCTCTATCGTGTTTGTCGGCATCTTCTCCATGCTGACGGAAATCACCTTCTATGCGATTACACATATACGTGTACGTAGCAATAGTAAAGGTAGCGGAGGAATTTTCATCTTCATATTTATCGCTTTACTGATAGCTGCTATCGGTTTCCTTTTTGCCAGCCTGATGCGTTTTGCCATTTCACGCAAACGCGAATATATGGCAGATGCAGGGTCGGCGGAAATGACGAAGAATCCGCTGGCACTCGCCAGTGCCTTGCGTAAAATATCCGCCGATCCGGCAATAGAAGCAGTGCAACGGAAAGACATAGCACAATTATTTATTCAAAATCCTAAAAAGAAAACCAAAGGCTTATATAGCAAATTCAGCGGTTTGTTTGCTACGCACCCTCCCATTGAAAAGCGGATTGAGATATTGGAACAGTTCTAAGTTCTTCTGAAATATAAGATAAAGGTCAGGATTTCTGTTTAATTTTCATTAAAGAAAAGAGAGGAGTTCCTGACTTTTTAGTATATTTGATTGTTATACATATATATCAACCTAAATACAACTGACATGAAAATGAAAAAACAAATCCTTATGCTGTTGCTAGCTTTGCTAGTTGGTCTCCCTACTCTTTCGGCTCAAAGCAAGAAAGAGAAAAAGGAACAGAAGAAAGAAGCTGTGAAAGAACTGATTGTTTCAGAGAATTATAAGATAGACGTCAATACCGCCATGCCTATGCGCGGCCGGTCTATTCCATTGACCAGTTTATACTCACTGGAAATCAGAAACGATTCGGTAATCTCCTATTTACCTTATTATGGTCGGGCTTACAGTATCCCTTACGGAGGAGGCAATGGACTCAATTTCAAAGCCCCTCTTAAAGAGTATAACATGAAACTGGACAAGAAAGGCAATTCAGTAATCACATTCACCGCCCGCAACCCGGAAGATAAGTTTGATTTCAGAGTGAAAGTATATTCAAATGGTTCGACAAGTATTGACGTCAATATGCAAAACCGTCAATCCATAAGCTTCCAGGGGGAACTGGACGTGAAGGAAGAATAAACCAACTTCCTTCCGTCATTGCTCTTTGTTCTCGTTTGCCTCCACTTCGTCACTACCTTTTAATATAGGCAGGCAGATGTGATATTTCACGGCGAGAATACGGGCAAGAAAAACTGTCGAACCGCCAACCAATTGACATCCGTACGACTCCATGCCTGCGACATGACAAAGCCAGTAAGTGATGCCGCCTACTACGCACGCCATTGCATAAATTTCTTTTCTGAAGATTAGCGGGATTTCGTTGATAAAGACATCACGAATCACACCGCCTGCCGCTCCCGTAATGCTACCCATGATGATAGCCACCCAGAAAGGATAGCCCAAAGCAATGCTCTTGCCTACACCTACAACAGTAAACAGTGCCAGACCGATCGAGTCGAAAATAAAGAAAGTATTATTGAGGCGGATCAGCCAGCGTCCGAAACAAATCACCCAAAGCAATGCTACGCCTGTACAAATTAAATAAATAGGGTCTGTCATCCACCCGGGAGTAACATCGAGCAGAACATCACGGATTGTACCACCACCAATAGCCGTAGCAAGACCTACGACGTAAGCTCCGAACCAGTCGAATCGCTTTGCCGAAGCTAGTCGGATACCACTAATAGCAAAGGCAAATGTGCCTATAAAATCAAGAATTTGAACGAATGTGGGCATATATTTGTTATTTTGTTTGCAAAGTAACAAATAAATTCCGTAAGAAAATGTACTTTTGCTTCAAGAATTAAACTGAATTTGATAGAAACAGTATGAAAATAACAATTGTTGCCGGGGCACGCCCCAATTTCATGAAGATAGCACCCATTACACGGGCTATTGAAGCCGCACGGGCGCTGGGTAAAAGTATCTCTTACCGCCTGGTATATACAGGTAGAAAAGATGATACCAGTTTGGATGCTTCACTGTTTTCAGACCTCGACATGAAGGCTCCCGATGTGTATTTGGGAGTAGAAAGCAGTAATCCAACAAGTTTGACAGCCGGAATCATGGTAGCCTTCGAGCAGGAATTGACTGAAAACCCGGCACACGTTGTTCTCGTGGTAGACGACCTCACTGCCACCATGAGCTGCGCTATCGTTGCCAAGAAACAAGGAATCAAAGTTGCCCACCTCGTAGCCGGTACCCGTTCTTTCGATATGAAAATGCCGAAAGAAGTGAACCGCATGATTACGGACGGATTGTCCGACTATCTGTTCACAGCCGGAATGGTTGCCAACCGTAACCTGAACCAAACAGGAACAGAAAGCGAAAATGTATATTATGTCGGTAATATCTTGATTGATACGATTCGCTATAACCGGAACCGGTTACTCAAACCGATTTGGTTTTCCGTATTGGGACTGAAAGAAGGTAACTATCTCCTGCTCACTCTCAACCGCCGCGTACTCCTCAACGACAAAGAGAACCTGCGCCAGCTTTTGAATACAATCATTGAAAAATCAGCAGGAACGCCTATCGTTGCACCTTTACATACTTATGTACGCAACGCAATCAAAGAGTTAGGCATCGAAGCCCCGAATCTTCATATCATGCCACCGCAGAACTACCTCTTCTTCGGATATCTCATCAACAAAGCAAAAGGAATCATCACAGATTCCGGCAACGTGGCCGAAGAAGCTACTTTCCTGGGCATTCCCTGCATCACGCTGAATACGTATGCCGAACACCCGGAAACTTGGCGAATGGGGACTAACGAATTAGTCGGTGAAGACCCTGCCGAACTTGCCAAGGCAATGGATACACTGATGAAAGGTGAATGGAAACAAGGTGAGCTTCCCGAACGCTGGGACGGACGTACAGCCGAACGCATTGTACAAATCCTTACCGGCAAATAATATCGCCCTATATACCTTTTATCATTTCCCGGCATACCAATTTTAGTTTCGTGCCGGGAAACTAAAAGTTTCCTTATGAGAAACCATAGTTTCATCAATGGGAAACTTTAGTTTCAGACGCTTGAAACTTTGGGTTTCATATAGCGAAACCAAAGATTTCCCATGAGGGAACAAAGTGTTTCAAGCCGGGAAACCAAATGTAACAAGCGGGATACTCATTTATAGAAAGGCGAATCACCCACTAATTCCTTTCATTGTCAAACGATAACAGCTTGCAAATAACAAAAAACTATGGGTAAAAAAAGTTATATATTCTGTTAACATCCGAGTTATTTGTTAACTTTGCAGCCCTACTACGAACGTTATGAAACAACGATATAGCAAAATACTTATACTGTTCTTACTTGTATTGGCAGGTTCAAATGCTTTTGCGCAGCAAATTAAAGGGGTGGTTACAGATTCTGTAACCCATGAGCCATTGATGTATATCTCTGTCTACTATCAGGAAAAAAGAGACATGGGAACTATCACCAATATCGACGGAGAATATAAGCTTGAAACCCGCAGAAACGGGGGGACACTCGTGTTCTCCGCAGTGGGGTATATCAGTAAAACGGTGAAAGTCGGTTCAGGCAACCAGACAATCAACATACAACTGGCCCCGGACAATGTCGTATTGAACGAAGTAGTAGTAAAGCCCAAAAAGGAAAAGTACTCCCGCAAGAATAACCCGGCAGTCGAATTTATGAAGAAAGTCATCGAACACAAAAAGGCACAAGTCCTCGAAGTGAACGATTACTACCAGTACGACAAGTACGAGAAGATGAAAATGTCGATCAACGATCTCACACCGGAAAAACTGGAAAAAGGGATTTATAAGAAATATTCTTTCCTGAAAGATCAGGTGGAAGTTTCGGAAACTACCAACAAACTGATTCTTCCTATCTCCGTGCAAGAAACAGCTTCGCAAACTATCTTCCGCAAAGACCCTCAGAACAAAAAGACCATTATTAAAGGAAAAAACTCTAACGGTATCGAAGAGTTCTTCAACACCGGAGATATGCTCGGCACCGTATTAAAGGATGTTTTTGCCGATATTAACATCTACGAGGACGATATCCGTTTGTTGCAACAACGTTTTGTCAGCCCTATCGGCAGTAGTGCCATTTCATTTTATAAATACTACCTAATGGATACATTAATGGTTGACAAACGCGAATGTGTACATCTTACTTTCGTTCCGCAAAACTCACAGGATTTCGGTTTTACCGGACATCTATACGTGCTGAACGATTCTACATATGCCGTTCAGAAATGTACCATGAACCTGCCAAAAAAGACCGGAGTCAACTTCGTCAACCGCATGGATATCGTGCAACAATACGAACAACTCCCCAACGGAAACTGGGTATTGTCGGATGACAACATGACCGTAGACCTTTCATGGAGTTCCAACAAAACGGCAGGAGGACTACAAGTAGAACGTACCACGAAATATACGAATTATCAGTTCGACCCGATAGAGCCGCGACTCTTCCGATTGAAAGGAGAGGTGATAAAAGAGGCGGATATGCTTTCGAAAAGTGACGAATACTGGGCAAGCGTGCGCCAGGTGCCGCTGACTAAAAAAGAAAGCACTATGGACCTTTTCGTTAATCGTCTCGAACAGATTCCGGGATTCAAATACATCATCTTCGGTGCAAAAGCCCTGATTGAGAACTTTGTGGAAACATCCGGCAAAGGCCGTCCGAACAAGTTCGACATCGGCCCTATCAACACCATGATTTCGAGCAACTACATCGACGGAACCCGTTTCCGGTTGAGTGGTATGACGACCGCAAACCTCAATCCGCACTGGTTCCTTAGCGGTTACGGAGCATACGGTCTGAAAGACAAGCGCTGGAAATATAGCGGAACGCTGACTTATTCGTTCAACAAACGTGATTATGTGGTATGGGAATTTCCCAAACATTACATCTCCGCCACTTATAGTTATGATGTAATGTCTCCAATGGACAAGTTTCTGTTTACTGACAAGGATAATATCTTCCTGTCACTGAAAACGACCACCGTAGACCAGATGTCATACATGCGCGACGCGACTATCAATTATGAACTGGAAACGCCTACCGGATTCGGTGTAAAAGCCATGCTCCGTCACCGTAACGACGAGCCGACCGGGAAACTGGAATATCTGCGGAATGACGCTGCGCAGACACGCGTACACGACGTCACAACCTCCGAAGCCAGCATGACATTGCGTTATGCACCGGGAGAGTCGTTCGTCAACTCAAAACAACGCCGTGTCCCCGTATCTTTAGACGCTCCGGTCTTTACGCTGACTCATGCCATGGGATTCAAAGGAGTGCTGGGAGGAGAATATAATTTCAACCGTACGGAAGCAAGTATCTGGAAACGTTTCTGGCTTCCCGCCTCATGGGGCAAGATTGATTGCAGCGTGAAGGCAGGCGCAGAGTGGAATACCGTTCCTTTCCCACTGTTGATTTTGCCGGAAGCCAACTTGTCATATATCACCCAGCGCGAAACGTTCTGTTTGATTAACAATATGGAATTCCTGAACGACCGCTTCGCTTCCATGTCCATATCCTACGATATGAATGGAAAGTTGTTCAACCGCATTCCTTTACTCAAAAACTTGAAATGGAGAGAAATGTTCCGTGTCCGCGCATTGTGGGGTACGTTGACAGACAAGAACAATCCGTTTAAAAGCAGCAATCCCGACTTGTTCCGTTTCCCGACGCGCGACGGTAAATTCACCAGTTTCGTAATGGACCCGAAAGTACCTTACGTAGAAGCAAGCGTCGGCATTTACAACATTTTCAAGTTGCTGCACGTTGAATATGTACATCGTTTCACTTACCGTGATAATCCGGGTATCAACAAAAACGGTATTCGTTTCATGGTATTAATGGTATTCTAAACTTATGCAACCTTTAGCAGAACGGTTACGGCCAAAAACTCTGGATGAATATATCGGTCAGAAACACTTAGTGGGACCGGGCGCTATCCTGCGGAAGATGATTGACGCAGGACGCATTTCTTCGTTTATTCTCTGGGGACCTCCCGGAGTGGGAAAAACGACACTGGCACAGATTATCGCCAACAAACTGGAAACTCCGTTTTATACTTTAAGTGCAGTGACTTCCGGCGTGAAAGATGTCCGCGAAGTGATAGACCGTGCCAAGAGCAACCGATTTTTCTCCCAATCCAGCCCGATTCTGTTTATCGATGAAATTCATCGGTTTAGCAAGTCGCAGCAGGACTCTTTGTTGGGAGCAGTGGAAAACGGTACGGTGACACTCATCGGTGCCACCACGGAGAACCCGTCGTTCGAAGTGATTCGTCCTCTCTTGTCCCGCTGCCAGCTTTATGTGCTGAAATCTCTGGAGAAAGAAGATCTGCTGGAACTTCTGGAACGTGCCATTAGTACAGACACGGTACTGAAAGAACGTAAGATTGAACTGAAAGAAACCACAGCTATGTTGCGCTTCTCCGGTGGAGACGCACGCAAGTTGCTTAATATACTGGAACTCGTTGTAGAGTCGGACACTGACGATACTGTTGTCATCACTGACGATATGGTGACAGAACGACTGCAACAGAATCCGCTTGCTTATGACAAAGACGGGGAAATGCATTATGACATCATCTCCGCTTTCATCAAGTCTATCCGCGGCAGCGATCCCGACGGTGCTATCTACTGGCTCGCCCGTATGGTTGAAGGAGGTGAAGATCCTGCTTTCATTGCCCGCAGACTTGTTATTTCTGCTGCCGAAGACATCGGTTTGGCTAATCCGAATGCATTACTTCTTGCCAACGCCTGTTTTGAGACATTGATGAAAATCGGTTGGCCCGAAGGAAGAATTCCTCTGGCCGAAACGACCATTTATCTGGCCACCAGTCCCAAAAGTAATTCTGCTTATAGCGCTATTAATGACGCATTGGAATTAGTCCGTTCTACGGGTAATCTGCCTGTCCCCCTGCACTTGCGCAATGCACCGACAAAGCTGATGAAGCAATTAGGGTACGGACAGGAATATAAATATGCCCACAGCTACGAAGGCAATTTCGTCAAACAGCAATTCCTGCCGGATGAACTGAAAGACAAACGGATATGGCAACCGCAGAACAATCCTGCCGAACAGAAACATGCCGAACGGATGATACAGCTCTGGGGAGACAAATTCAAGAAGTAGGCTAATGGCAGAAACAAAATAAAACAACAAGAAACGTATAACATATTATTAATACTAAAATAGAAAATGAAAATTGTTATTTTAGACGGCTTTGCCGCCAATCCCGGAGATATATCCTGGGAAGGTTTAAAGGCTCTCGGAGAATGTACGATTTACGACCGTACCGCCCCCGAAGAAGTATTAGAACGTTCAGCCGGTGCAGAAGTAATTCTGACTAACAAGGTAATCATCAATGCAGACCACATGGCTGCCTTGCCCGAACTGAAATATATCGGTGTATTGGCTACCGGATACAACGTTGTCGATACGGCTGCTGCCAAAGAACACGGTATCATTGTTACCAATATTCCCGCATACAGCACCGCTTCCGTAGCTCAAATGGTATTTGCACATATCCTGAATATCTCCCAACAAGTACAGCGCCATTCGGAAGAAGTCCACAAAGGTCGTTGGACAAACAGCAAGGATTTCTGTTTTTGGGATACTCCTTTAATGGAACTGAGAGACAAGAAAATCGGTTTGGTCGGACTGGGAAATACAGGTTACACAACTGCTCGTGTTGCTATCGGTTTCGGTATGCAGGTTTATGCACTGACTTCCAAGTCACACTTCCAGTTGCCGCCGGAAATCAAGAAAATGGACTTAGACCAACTGTTCAGCGAATGTGATATTGTCAGCCTTCACTGCCCGCTTACCCCGGAAACTCACGAATTGGTGAACGCCCGCCGTCTCGCTATGATGAAGCCAAACGCTATTCTTATCAATACAGGCCGCGGTCCGCTCATCAACGAACAAGACTTGGCAGACGCACTGAACAGCGGGAAGATTTATGCTGCCGGAGTAGACGTGCTTTCTACCGAACCTCCTCGTGCCGACAATCCGTTACTGACTGCAAAGAACTGCTACATCACCCCGCATATCGCATGGGCTACAACCGAAGCTCGCGAACGCCTGATGAATATGGCGATCAGTAACCTCCAAGCATACATTGCCGGAACACCGGAAAACGTTGTGAATAAATAAAACGACGGAGAACGATAAAAATGAACGGTGAACAAGTTACGCATCTATCGCAGGCTTGTTCACCGTTTATCGTTTTAATCAAAATTATCGTTCCTGATTCATTATCAACGTCCGACCCGTATCATTTAGTAAGAATGCCCTCCCTCATCCATTTCTTTCTCTGTAATCTTATGACGGTCGATGCTGCGCCATGCATAGAATATATAGGCAAGAACGAACGGAACAAGAATAGAAACATACGCCATTGTTTTAAGCGTAAATTCGCTGGAACAGCTATTGGCCAGAGTCAATGAACTTTGCAAATCCGTATAAGACGGATAATAAGCAGTATTGTTGTATCCGGCTACCAATAACAGGGATAAAACCGTCAGCACAGTGCCAATGCCCGTAAACCAGATTCCCTTATCAAAAGTCTTTTTAAGAACCGTCTTTCCAATTCCAAAGAGAACCAATACCACTCCGATAAGGAAAAGGATTAATACAACCGGCATTTCGATAAAGTTAGTAAAGTACTTGAATGGCTGCATATAAACCTCCTGCGTATCAGGATTTACGGCAAAACCGTCGGATACCAATGTACGGATGACGAAAGCCAGAAAGAATAATAAGAATAAAACCGTATTATTCAGTACGGCACGACGGCATTTATCGGTCAATTCTTTATCATCTATATTATTAATGAAATAAAGTGCGCCCAACACACGAGCGAGGAAAAATACAGCCAGCCCCAGAATCACATTCCAGATATTGGTCAATGCATCAAGTCCATGCCACCCATTGCCCCAATGACTGATAACCGGCATAATGGTATCCGTCATATTCGCCTTATTGATATAAAAATCAGAACCGGTGAAAAAGGTAGCAACTGCCCCGCCAAGCAACAAAGGCCCCACTACCCCGTTAATCACCAAAAACGTCCGGTATGTCTTTTTACCTAACAGATTGCCTGCCTTACTCTGAAATTCATAGCTGACAGCCTGCAACACAAAACTGAAAAGAATAATCATCCAAAGCCAATAAGCTCCGCCGAAACTGGTACTATAAAATAAAGGAAATGAAGCAAAGAAAGCACCTCCGAACGTTACCAATGTAGTAAACGTAAACTCCCATTTGCGACCGGTAGAATTTACCAACATCTTGCGATGTTCTTCCGTCTTGCCCAGACAGAACAATAACGAATTACCTCCTTGCACAAACAATAAGAACACAAGTATGGCTCCCAGCAAGGAAACGATCAGCCACCAATATTGTTGTAGAAATATATACATATATTTTAAGTATTAAGTTTTAAGTATTATGTATGACGCTCTGATATCAGATTCCAGGTATTAAACCTCCGGCCCCTTCTTGATAGCCCTTATCATGATTCCTATTTCCGCAATCAGCATTACGGTAAATAAAAACAGGAAGATAAAGAAAGTAGTCTGAACAGAACCGACATCCAACTTGGAGATAGCCGCCGATGTAGGAAGCAGATCCCGGATAGCCCACGGTTGACGGCCACATTCGGCAACCACCCAACCGGCTTGTCCGGCAATGTAAGCCAGAGGAATCGTCAGTAAAGCCACCCAATGCATCCAGCGCATTTTGCTTAAATCCTTTTTATAGATAAAGAACAGTACAACAATAAAGAACAGAATGAAATATCCACCCAGAATCACCATGATACGGAAGGCATAAAAGTTCAGAGGAACATTCGGAACCAACTGATTCACATCCTTAATATATCCGTATCCGAAATAAGGAATATTCTCCTGCAACACTTTGTATGCCACTTGCGCATCCTCCTCGTTCCCGGCACTCTTCGCAGCACGGTAAGCAGCCAGCGCACCGATAGCCGTTTTACCCCGTTCAATCTTTTCGGCAGCCGAAAGAGCAATCGTACCGTCTTTCTGTTGATAGCCACCTTCGATAATATTCGTAATTCCCGGAACATAAGCATTGGCGTCACGCTCGGCAAGGAAAGAAAGCATACTCGGTATCTCAATACGGAACAGGAAAGGTTCTTTTCCGTCATTATAAGTCTTCTTTTCGGGATTCAGCATGCCGATTCCTACCAAACCCACATTCGTACCACCCTCATACAATCCTTCCACAGCGGCAAGTTTCATCGGCTGCGTCTGCGCAATCTGATAACCGGAGCCGTCTCCTGTCCAAACGGAAAGCAGTGATGCCACCAATCCGAAGATAGCACCAATCTTTATGCTGGCAAGTGCAAACTCACGATTGCGCTTCTTCAACAAATACCAGCAACCAATGCCTACTACAAACACGCCACCCAGCACCCAGCCGGACAACACCGTATGAAAGAATTTATTGACGGCCACAGGCGAAGTAGCCACCGCCCAAAAGTCCACCATTTCATTACGAACCGTATCAGGATTGAACTCCATACCCACCGGATGTTGCATCCAAGCATTGGCAACAAGAATCCACCAGGCGGAAATTGTAGCTCCCAGACCTGTCAGCCAGGTAGAAGCCAAATGAAAACGCTTACTCACTTTCTCCCAGCCGAAGAACATCACCGCTATAAACGTAGCTTCCATGAAGAAGGCCAAAATCCCTTCAATAGCCAACGGCGCACCGAAGATATCGCCTACGAACCACGAATAATTACTCCAATTCGTACCAAATTCAAATTCCAAAATCAAACCGGTTGCCACACCAATGGCAAAGTTAATACCGAAAAGTTTCATCCAAAATTTGGCTGTCCGTTTCCAGAATTCATTGCCTGTTTTATAATACAGCGTCTCCATTATTCCCATTACCACCGCCAGTCCGAGCGTAAGGGGAACAAAAATCCAGTGGTACATAGCTGTCATCGCAAATTGGGCTCTCGACCAATCGATCAGCGAGGTGTCAATACTTTCAATCATAATCTTATGTAGTTTAAAAGTTAAAAATCAGTAGATTTCTCGGGAAGAGCACGTTGTATCAGTTCATTTCCCACATACGTTCCCTTGTCGGCATCCGTAGGGTGGTCGCCAAGAAAGTCGGGGAAGAAGAACAACTTCAGAATAAAGAACATGATGAATAATTTCAAAAGGATAATAATCCACAGAGTACGCCCCAAAGTCATACTTCGAAAGCCTTCCAGGTAGAAGTTCCAGACGGAAAGTAGTGTATTCTTCATATTTCTACGTCAAGATTTGTAATGAGTACAAATATACAATTTTTATAATTAAAACAAACAAATCCCTTGAATTGTTGCAGAATTTGTCGTGTTTTTCTAAAAAAACCTGCCTATCGACAGAAAAAAATCATTTAACGGCGAAATTCCGCAATCCGTCTATCACTTTTGCTGCTATTATAATATGTACGTACCTTCGTTTCCGGTTAATTAATAGAAGAATGAATATGATAAACGTAAGAAGATTGACAGTGATAGCATTTTTGGGTGCAGGTATGCTGCCCGGCATATCTGCCCAAAATTCTTCTCTGCAAGTCGATACACTGAACGAAACAAAGCTTCCCGCTCAATGGGACTTGCAATCGTGTATCGACTATGCCCTTGAGCAGAATATTACGATTCGTAAAAATCGGGTTACTGCGGCAAGCACGCAGATTGATGTGAAGACAGCCAAGGCCGCCTTGTTCCCCAGCCTCTCCTTCTCTACCAGCCAGCAGGTTGTGAACCGGCCGTATCAGGAATCAAGTAGCAGAGTCAGTGGCAGTGAGATTATCAGTACCAACAGTAAAACCAGTTACAATGGAAACTACGGACTAAATGCCTCGTGGACTCTTTATAATGGTAGTAAACGGTTGAAGACAATCCAACAGGAGAAACTGAACAATCAGGTAGCCGAACTGGATGTAGCGACTTCGGAGAACAGTATTCAGGAGTCTATTGCACAAATATATATTCAGATACTTTATGCAGCAGAGTCTGTCAGAGTAAATGAAAATACGCTGCAAGTCTCCATTGCACAGCGCGACCGCGGTCAGGAACTTCTGAATGCCGGAAGCATTGCCAAAAGCGATTTCGCACAATTGGAAGCGCAGGTCAGTACCGACCGTTACCAACTTGTCACAGCGCAAGCCACTCTGCAAGATTACAAATTACAACTGAAACAACTGCTCGAACTCGACGGGGAGAATGAAATGAACATCTATCTCCCCGCTCTGTCCGACGAGAATGTACTGTCTCCGTTGCCCGCCAAAAGAGATGTGTATGTGAGTGCCCTTGCCCTTCGTCCCGAAATCGAAGCGAGCAAACTCAATGTGAACGCTTCCGAATTGGGAATCGACATTGCCAAGTCCGGCTACCTTCCTACCGTCAGCCTCAGCGCGGGAATCGGAACGAATCATACCAGTGGTAGTGATTTCACTTTCGGCGAACAAGTAAAGAATGGCTGGAACAATTCTATCGGATTGTCTGTCAGCGTGCCTATTTTCAATAATCGACAGACAAAGAGTGCCGTACAGAAAGCCAAGTTGCAATATGAAACGAGTATGCTGTCATTGCTCGACGAACAGAAAGCCTTATACAAAACGATTGAAGGACTTTGGCTCGACGCCAACAGTGCACAGCAACGCTATGCAGCAGCCAACGAGAAACTGAAAAGTACGCAAATCAGCTACAACCTGATTAGCGAGCAATTCAATCTGGGAATGAAAAATACAGTAGAACTTCTCACTGAAAAGAGCAACTTGCTGCAAGCACAGCAAGAACAGCTTCAAGCCAAATATATGGCAATACTGAATACACAGTTGTTGAAGTTCTATCAAGGCGACAAACTAGCTTTGTAAGAAATCGAATATCAGCATTATAAATAAGTAAAAGCATAATAAACGAATGAAAACGAAAAAGATTATTCTAATCGCTGTGGCAGTCGTTGTGGTTGTGGGAGCAGGAATCTGGTTCTTTGCAGGTTCACCCGCCAAACACAAGGTTACGTATGCCACCACTACTGTCAGCAAAGGCGATATCTCAAATTCGGTGACTGCTACCGGAACGATCGAACCGGTAACGGAAGTAGAAGTCGGTACACAGGTATCCGGTATCATCGACAAAATCTATGTGGACTATAACTCGGTAGTAACCAAAGGACAGTTGATAGCCGAAATGGACCGCGTCACCCTGCAAAGCGAACTGGCTTCACAGAAAGCAACCTATGACGGTGCGAAAGCCGAATACGAATATCAGGAAAAGAACTTCCAACGCAGCAAAGGTCTGCACGAGAAATCATTAATCAGTGATACGGACTACGAACAGGCCCTCTATAACTACCAGAAAGCCAAAAGTAACTACGACAGCAGCAAAGCCTCTCTGGCAAAAGCAGAGCGTAACCTGTCCTACGCCACGATTACCTCACCGATTGACGGTGTAGTTATCAGCCGTGATGTGGAAGCCGGACAGACTGTTGCTTCCGGATTCGAAACTCCGACCTTGTTCACCATTGCTGCGGACTTGACAAAGATGCAGGTAGTGGCCGACGTGGACGAAGCTGATATAGGCGGTATCGAAGAAGGTCAACGTGCCAGCTTCACGGTAGACGCTTATCCGAACGACACATTCGAAGGAGTAGTGACACAGATTCGCCTGGGAGATGCGAGCAGTACCAGCAGTACAAGTTCCAGCACCAGCACGGTGGTTACTTATGAGGTGGTAATCTCCGCCCATAATCCGGACCTGAAACTGAAACCACGTCTGACTGCCAATATCACAATCTATATTCTCGACAAGAAAGATGTACTGTCTGTTCCTAACAAGGCTTTGCGCTTTACACCGGAAGAACCTCTGATCGGTAAAAACGATATTGTGAAGGATTGCGAAAGCGAACATAAAGTCTGGACACGCGAAGGCACCACATTCACTGCTCATCCGGTAGAAATAGGAATTACAAACGGAATCTCCACAGAGATCATCAGCGGTGTCGCCGAAGGAACAAGAGTAGTGACAGAAGCTACCATAGGTGGCATACCGGGCGAAAGCATGGAAGCCCCGACAGGTCAGGAAGGCGGAGAAAGAAGTCCGTTCATGCCAGGCCCTCCGGGAAGCAAAAAGAAAAAATGAATCCATTTTAAGAAATCAGTCTAAGAGGATAGAGCTGATTTCCTAAAATTAAAATAATGTGAGTTCGATATAAGTCTATACTGTTCACAACTCTCCTCCTTCGGGAAGGAGGAGTACCCGTAGGGGGAGGTGGTAGGTGAATATATAGGTATATGAAATATACTGCCTTACGATTAAAAGCAAATGCCCGCACCTACCACCCCGCCCTTTGGTTTCCCCTCCTTCCCGGAAGGGAAACCATGCGGATGATAACTGTTATATCGAACTCACATTAAAACAGGCTAAAATAAACTTTGCGCAAATCCGAGAAGTATGCAAAATCGATTCTGAAAACCAGCAGGCATTTTGCAAATGAGAAATAAAGAATAAAAGATGAAAAAAGTAATTGAACTTCAAAATATCAAACGTGACTTTCAGGTAGGAGAAGAAACTGTCCATGCGTTACGAGGCGTTTCTTTCACTATCAACGAAGGAGAGTTTGTTACTATCATGGGAACTTCCGGTTCGGGAAAATCCACGCTGCTCAACACATTGGGCTGCCTGGATACCCCAACCAGCGGAGAGTATCTGCTCGACGGAATCTCCGTCCGCACAATGAGCAAACCTCAACGGGCGGTACTCAGAAACCGGAAAATCGGTTTTGTGTTCCAGAGCTACAACCTCCTCCCCAAAACAACGGCAGTAGAAAACGTAGAGTTGCCGCTGATGTACAACTCCGCCGTCAGTGCCTCCGAACGTCGCCGCCGTGCTATCGAGTCTCTACAAGCGGTGGGACTGGGCGACCGTCTCGAACATAAGTCGAACCAAATGTCCGGCGGACAGATGCAACGTGTTGCCATCGCCCGCGCACTGGTGAACAATCCTGCCGTTATCCTTGCCGACGAAGCCACCGGAAATCTCGACACCCGTACCTCTTTTGAGATACTTGTCCTGTTTCAGAAACTTCACGCGGAAGGACGTACAATTATATTCGTAACGCATAATCCCGAAATCGCACAATACAGTAGCCGGAATATACGGTTGCGCGACGGTCATATAACGGAAGATACGGTCAATACGAAGATTCTGTCTGCCGCCGAAGCGCTGGCTGCATTGCCGAAAAATGAGGAAGACTAATTAAAGTTATAAGCTTTTAAACATGAATGGAACCAATTTATTTAAAATAGCTCTCCGGGCGTTGGCGAACAACAAGCTACGCGCTTTCCTTACCATGCTCGGCATCATTATCGGTGTCGCATCCGTCATCACGATGCTTGCCATTGGACAAGGCTCGAAGAAAAGTATCCAGCAGCAGATATCCGAAATGGGCTCGAACATGATAATGATTCACCCGGGAGCCGATATGCGTGGAGGTGTCCGGCAAGATCCCTCCGCGATGCAGACCTTGAAACTAGCAGACTACGAAGCCTTACGCGATGAGACAAATTTCCTGTCTGCCATTAGTCCCAACGTATCTTCGTCCGGACAGCTCATCGCCGGAAACAATAACTACCCTGCCTCCGTCAACGGAGTAGGAACAGAATATCTCGACATCCGTCAGCTCACTGTCGAAAATGGAGAGATGTTTACCGAAGCCGATATACAAAGCTCCGCCAAAGTATGCGTTATCGGAAAGACAATCGTAGATAACCTTTTCCCGGACGGTAGTGATCCCGTGGGAAAGATTATCCGTTTCAGCAAAATACCGCTTCGCGTGGTAGGTGTGCTCAAATCGAAAGGTTACAACTCTATGGGACAGGATCAGGACGCCGTCGTGCTTGCGCCTTACACCACAGTGATGAAACGCCTGCTCGCCGTCACTTACCTGCAAGGCGTCTTTGCTTCTGCCCTCACTGAAGATATGACGGACTATGCCACGGAGGAAATCACCGAAATTCTTCGCCGCAATCATAAGCTAAAAGCCTCGGACGACGATGACTTCACGATCCGTACCCAACAGGAATTGAGTACAATGCTGAACTCTACCACCGACTTGATGACAACCCTGCTTGCCTGTATCGCCGGCATTTCATTGGTAGTGGGCGGTATCGGAATCATGAATATCATGTATGTATCCGTCACGGAACGTACCCGTGAAATCGGTCTGCGTATGTCCGTCGGAGCACGAGGCGTCGATATTCTGAGCCAATTTCTTATCGAAGCGATCATGATCAGTATCACCGGAGGTATCATCGGAGTCATTATCGGCTGCGGAGCCAGTTGGATAGTGAAAAGCGTGGCCCACTGGCCTATCTATATTCAGCCGTGGAGCGTTTTCCTTTCTTTCGCTGTCTGTACCGTCACCGGAGTCTTCTTCGGTTGGTATCCTGCAAAAAAAGCTGCAGATTTAGATCCGATTGAGGCAATCAGATACGAATAAAAAACTATCTTTGTCTTTATGAAACAAACCTTTACATCCGCACGTCGTCCCCTGGAGATACTGATACACATTATCAGCTGGGGGATTATGTTCGGTTTCCCGTTCTTCTTCGTTGAACGTGGAAACGGGAACATTAACTGGATGGCCTATATACGCCATCTTGCTGTACCACTCTCTTTCATGATTGCGTTCTACGTGAATTATTTCATTCTTGTCCCCCGTTATCTGTTTCAGAGTCAGGCCAAAAGATATATCGTCTACAACATTATCTTTTTATGTGTCATCGGCATTTTGTTACATCTCTGGCAAAGCCTGACATTCGATCCGTCATTTATGCCCAAAGCCAAAAGACCGGGTATGCCTCCGGGATGGCTGTTCTTCCTTAGAGATATGTTGAGCCTCGTATTCACTATCGGTCTAAGTGCCGCTATCCGTATGAGCGCACGATGGACGCAAAATGAAGCTGCCCGCAAAGAAGCGGAACGAAACCGTGCGGAAGCGGAACTGAAAAATTTGCGGAACCAACTGAATCCTCACTTTTTATTGAATACGCTGAATAATATCTATGCACTGATTACATTTGATTCGGACAAAGCGCAACAAGCAGTTCAGGAGTTGAGCAAACTGCTCCGTTATGTGTTATATGATAACCAACAGACATACGTTCCTCTCTGTAAGGAGGTTGATTTTATCCGGAATTACATTGAACTGATGCGCATCCGCTTGTCGGCCAATGTACAGATGATTACTAAATTTGATATTCAGCCCGACAGTCAGACGCTTATTGCTCCGCTTATCTTTATCTCATTGATAGAGAATGCTTTCAAGCATGGCATCTCCCCTACTGAATCGAGTTTCATCAGTATTCATCTTTCGGAGAATGATAAGGAAGTGATTTGCGAAATCCGCAACAGTAATCATCCAAAGACAGTGGAGGATAAAAGTGGCTCGGGTGTGGGACTGGAGCAAGTCAGCCGCCGGTTGGAGATTCTTTATCCCGGGGCTTATACCTGGTCGAAAGGCATCTTAAAAGATGAAAAAGTATATGAATCGAGATTAAGTATCAAGATCAGAGAATAGATCTCAAAACATTGGATATAAAAACTTTAGATATAAAATAGTATGATGTTACGTTGTGCAATTGTTGACGATGAGCCGTTAGCTCTTAGCTTGTTAGAGAGTTACGTGAATAAAACCCCGTTCCTGCAACTCGTAGGAAAGTATTCCAGTGCGGTTCAGGCAATGAAAGAATTGCCTGGCGAAGAGGTCGATCTCCTGTTTCTGGACATCCAGATGCCGGAGCTTAATGGTTTGGAGTTTTCGAAGATGGTAGATCCGCACACCCGTATTGTGTTTACTACCGCTTTCGGACAGTATGCCATCGACGGTTATCGCGTCAATGCACTCGATTACCTGCTGAAACCAATCTCCTATGTCGATTTCCTGCAAGCTGCCAACAAGGCCCTTCAATGGTTCGAACTTGTACAGAAACCGGAAGAGATAGACAGTATTTTTGTGAAAAGTGACTACAAACTGGTGCAAGTGGACTTGAAGAAAATCATGTATATCGAAGGACTGAAAGATTATATTAAAATATATACGGAAGATGCTTCCAAACCTATTCTATCACTGATGAGTATGAAAGCAATGGAGGAACTTTTACCTTCCAGCCGTTTCATACGCGTGCACCGCTCATTCATCGTACAAAAAGATAAGATACGTGTGATCGATCGCGGGCGTATTGTTTTTGACAAGACATATATTCCTATCAGCGATAGTTACAAGCAAGTTTTTCAGACTTTTCTTGACGAAAGGAGCTAATTATTCATGAATTTATCGGTAAAAAAGTGAATTTTGTCGATTATAGTTTGTCAAAACCCGTTTTATATCTACCTTTGCAACGAACAGAAAGGGATTGTGAAATTCCAAGAATAGAATAGTTTAGTTAAGTCTAGTTTAGTTTTTGTGTTGAAATGGCTTCCTCGTCGGCGGACGAACAAGGAAGCCATTTTATGTATATATACTAACTATTTATATATCGTTTCGAACTTCTTTTAAATAGTAATCCACCCCTTTTATTCCACTTTTTCTTTGTTATCAGTACTTGATTGATTAATACTATTATCTATATATTTTTTCAACTTAAACAAAAAGACTAGAGATGTTATTGAAATCATTATGGCTGCTCCACAAACGATATTCTCAATAGGATCACCCAGCTTTTCAATAACATATTTAATTATATAGCTCATAAC